>BNJS01002302.1_pt1 | contig 209674 bp, 230 predicted proteins | sample 8540461 | NCBI WGS metagenome assembly BNJS01 (sample SAMD00202454, study PRJDB9452) | human saliva metagenome | isolation source: human saliva | place: Japan
CATCATCTGTTGCAACTAGTGCGTAGCCGTACTCACCACGTGTAGCACCTGCGATAGCAGTGATATTCTTATCTGCGAACATTGCGGCAGCAAGCTTTGCTGGATAAGGCTCGTTCTTTGTTATTATAGCAACTCTAGTCTGAGTTCCGATAGGACCAAGGTCAACAGCAGGGAAGTTAACGGAGTTTCTTATATTTCCGTTCTCTAGGTAGTCCATGATTTCCTCTGCAGCCATCATTGCACAGTTATCTTCCGCTTCCTCTGTAGAAGCTCCAAGGTGAGGCATGCAAACAACATCATCTCTTCCGATAATACCGTTTGTTGCAAAGTCAGTGATGTATTTAGAAATCTTTCCGGACTCTAGAGCATCTATCATAGCAGCCTCTTCAACAAGCTTATCTCTTGAGAAGTTTAGGAAGACAGCGCCTGGCTTGATGTTTGAAAGAAGCTCTGCGTTGAACATTCCGTTTGTGCTTGGAAGCGATGGTAGATGAAGGCTGACATAGTCAGATTTAGCTAGAGCAGCTTCGGGCTTAGTCTCTATCTTAACTGATGCGTCTAGACGGAGAGCTGAGTGTACTCCTAAATAAGGGTCATACCCTATTACATCCATACCGAGATCTGATGCAGCATTACACACAAGAATTCCGATTGCACCAAGACCGAATACAGAGATTGTCTTTCCCTTTAGCTCACTTCCTGCGAACTTGCTCTTGCCTTTCTCAACCTCTTTGCCGATGTTGTCGCTTTCTTTGCCGGCAAAGGCATTTGTCCAAGCGATAGCCTTGTCTAGATTTCTTGCAGCTAAAACCAAGGCTCCGATTATGAGCTCTTTAACTGCGTTTGCATTTGCGCCAGGGGTGTTGAAAACTACAATTCCCTGATCAGCGCATGACTCTAAAGGGATATTGTTTACTCCTGCACCAGCTCTTGCAATAGCAAGAAGTGATTCATCAAACTGCATATCGTGCATAGCCTGACTGCGAACGAGAACACCTGCAGAACCATCTATTCCGTTTGCGCCGTCTACTATCTCGTAGGCATCTGTAAAGCGGGCTAGACCCACCGGGGAAATTTTGTTGAGCGTTGAAATCTTATACATTTATAGCCTCCTAAGCATTTATATTTAATCCTAAAGCTTCACAATTGAAGCTTCACTGAAATATAGCACTAAAGTCATTCAAATTATTATAGCACTGGATTGCGTAGCTTTCAATATAGTGATAAAATAAGAAGGGTCTATAACTAGAAACTTAATTCAATTTATATAATATAAGCTAAAGGAGAAATAACATGGACAAAAGAGTTTTTAACTTCTCAGCAGGACCATCTGTATTACCGCTAGAGGTGATGGAGGATGCAGCAGCAAATTTGACTAATTACAAGGGCTGTGGACAGTCCGTTATGGAGATGAGCCATAGATCAAAGGATTTTCAGCAGATTATAGATGATGCCGAGGCAAATCTCAGAAAGCTTATGAATATACCTGACAATTACAAGGTTCTATTCCTTCAGGGCGGTGGAACGCTTCAGTTTTCGATGGTTCCAATTAACCTTTTGAGAAAATCAAAGAAGGCAGACTACATAGTAACCGGAAACTGGGCGAAGAAGGCGGCTGAAGAAGCTGAGAAGTTCGGTGATATCAAGGTTATTGCAAGCTCCAAGGACGAGAACTACACATACATTCCTAAGGTAAAGAAAGAAGATATCAGAGAGGATGCAGACTATGTTTACATCTGTCTCAACAACACTATCTTTGGATCACACTTCCCATATATCCCTGAGACGGGAGATATTCCACTAGTTGCAGATATGTCAAGCTGCATACTTTCAGAGGAAGTTGATGTGACTAAGTATGGATTGATTTATGCTGGAGCTCAGAAGAACATTGCACCAGCAGGAGTTACCATTGTCATTATCAGGGAAGATCTTCTTGGATTTGCACCTGAGAACACTCCAATTTATCTAGATTATAAGACACATGCAGATAAGGATTCGATGTACAATACACCGCCTTGCTTTACGATTTACATTGCAGGAGAGGTTTTTAAGTATCTTGACAGAATAGGCGGAATCAAGAAGATTCACGAGATTAATGTTAAGAAGGCAAATATGCTCTACGACTACATCGACTCAAGCGATTTCTACAAAGCACCAGTTCGCAAGGAAGATCGTTCACTAATGAACGTAGTCTTTGTTACAGGAGATGAGGCATTAGATAAGAAGTTCATCGCAGAGGCTAAGGAGAGAGGACTTATTAACCTCTCAGGTCATAGAATCCTTGGCGGAATGCGTGCAAGTATATATAATGCTATGCCTGTTGAGGGCGTAGAAGCTTTGATAGAATTCATGAAAGAATTTAAGGAGGCTAATTAAGTATGAAGTATCTGATTGTAGTGCCAGACGGCTCAGGAGATGACGAAATTGCGTCATTGGGAGGTAAGACACCGCTTGAAGTATCTAACATACCTAACATTAATAAACTAGCAAGTAAGGCACTCGTTGGGATGGTTAGGACAATTCCGCCAGGAATTCCACCAGGAAGTGATGCAGCAAATTTAGGACTCATGGGATATGACGCAAGGACTGACCTTGCAGGTAGATCACCACTTGAGGTTATCAGCATCGGCATAGATATGGAGCCTGATGATGTTGCCTTCCGTACGAATTTCATCACTGTAAGTGGTGATGGAAAGTACGAGGATATGACCATAGTAAACCACGATGCAGGCTGTATTTCATCAGAGGAATCAGCTGAGCTTATTGAGGCTTTGAACAAAGAGTTTGGCTCAGATAAGCTAAGATATTACACAGGAACTCAGTATAGACATTGCCTTCTTGTGCATGGTGGAAGAACGGACTATGAGACGGTACCGCCACATGACCATTTAGATAAGAGGGTTGGAGATTGGCTTCCTAAGGGTGAGAATGCAGAATTTCTCATCGATATGATGAGAAGAAGCTACGAGATAATGAACGAGCATCCGGTTAATAAGAAGCGCAGAGAGCAGGGACTTCCGCCAGCAAACTCAATTTGGATATGGGGACAGGGAAAGAGACCTAATCTCGTTAACTTTGAGGACAAGTACTCCGTAAAAGGAAGTGTTATAAGTGCGATTGATCTTATCAGAGGCATCGCTATGTACGCTGGACTTGGAACTATCATCGTTCCAGGTGCGACGGGAAGCCTTGATACAAACTATGAGGGTAAGGCTCAGGCAGCGCTAAATCTCTTTGATGAAGGAAATGACTTTGTCTATGTACATGTTGAGGGACCTGATGAGTCATCTCATGCAGGATCGCTCGAGGACAAAATTGCATGCATAGAGAACATAGATTCAAGAATAGTAAAGCCTATAATTGAGGGACTTAGAGAAAGAGGTGAGGACTTCAGAGTTCTCATTGCACCTGACCACAGGACGCCTCTTGCAATCCGTACGCACTCTAGCGACCCTGTTCCATTTGTTATCTACGATAGCAAAAATGAGCTTCCAGAGGATGAGCGCAAGCAGTTTAATGAGCGTGCAGCTATAGCTACAGGTGTCTATGTTGATGAAGCATTTAAGCTAACGGACATGCTTTTTGAAAAGATTAAGTATTAGTCTTTGATGTGGTATGGCCTCTGCATGCACAGGGGTAACATTATGGAGATATTAAGAATAAATGAGTAGAAACAAAAGAATAAAGGTATACCTAAGTGTAGTGCTCATTTTGATGATGCTGTTCACATATTGCTTTGCCTTCGCAGAGGATGAGGCCTCACCACCTGCCGAAAACGAGACAGAACAGACAAATGAAGCTGAAGAAAAATCAATCACAAAATCAGCAAGGCGAGGAACAGAAAGCCACCAAATTTGATATTGATAAGGCGAGTGAAGCTAATTTTTGGATCAACGGACAAAGTAGATAAAGGTGTTGTAAAAGTAGACAAGAATGGAAAGCCTGAACTTAAATCTGGTTCTGCGATAATATACTGCAAGAATACTGGAGAAAAGGTTTATGCTAAGTCTGAGAAGAAAAAGTTTGCACCATATAGCTTGACTAAACTTATGACAGCTATTTTGGTTACTCAGAAGCTTTCGCTGGATGCTAAGGTAACCATATCTGCAGAGGCGGCGAAGCTAAGCAACCAGGAGAAGGGAATTCAGCTTAAAGAAGGCGAGATTCTCACAGTCGACCAGTTGCTTCACGCGATGCTAATCATGTCAGATAATGGTGCAGCATACGCTCTAGGAGAAGCTGTTTCAGGAAGCATGGATGAGTTTATCAAGCTCATGAATGAGACCTCTAAGAACATCGGCTGCAAGGACACGCTGTTTGCAACACCTAACGGTTTGATTGACGATGTTTCTGCTGAGCATACTACAGCTTCAGATTTTCTTGAGATAGCTAAGGTAGCCTTTGCAAACAAGACGATTTCAAAGGTGTCAGGAACTAAGAACTATAGGATACCTAAGACCGAGATGAGCGACGTCCGTTTTTTGAAAAATAGCAATAAGCTTTTATCGGGAAGTAAATCGGGGTATGTATCAGGTAAACTGGGATATATCAGCGAAAACAGTACATCGATAACCATGGTCTATAAGCAAAATGGTATGGAGCTTATCATGGTTTCACTCGGAGTAGGCAAGAATACACGCTACACGATTTGCGAAAGATGGTTGATTATGCCAAGACTAAGATCAAGGGTATAGAAGTCGTTCCAAAGGGTAAGGTTTTAGGAAAGGCGCGTGTTAAGCACGGCGTCAAGACAAGAGTTGAGGTAGAATCTGCCAGCTCAGCAATGGCCTATCTTCCTGCTCAGGGCTCCAAGGATTTGATTAAGACCGAGGTGGTGCTTAAGAGCGACGTCGAGGCCCCTATCAAAAAGGGAGACGTAATGGGTAGCTACCGCATCTACGTTTCTGATGAGCAGGTCAATGAGATAGACCTCGTTTCCACAGAATCTGTTGGAACAGGCTGGATTCCTTCATATATAGGAATCTCAAACAAAACGACTATAATAGTTATTTTTGTAATATTTTTGATAGTATCACTTTTGATGCTTAGAACGGTCAATAAAGCCAAGACTAAGGCGCGAAGGCGCAAGCTTCGCAAGGAGCGTATTAAGCAGCTTGCTATGGAAGAGCTGATGAGAGAGCACGAACGAAACAATAGATACAATCGCTATAGATAGAGGATTAGGCGATACAATGTTTGATATTAAAGAGAATCTCAAAAAACTCCCGGACACACCGGGAGTTTATATGCATAAGGACAAATTAGGGCAGGTCATCTATGTCGGAAAGGCTATTTCACTGAGGAACAGGGTTCGTCAGTACTTCCAAAGCTACGGCAAGTCGACTGCAAAGCTCAGGGCGTTAACGGCGAATATAGCGGAGTTTGACTATATCACCTGCGCAACTGAGATGGAGGCCCTTATCTTAGAGTGCAATTTAATCAAAAAATACATGCCTAAGTATAATGTCCTGCTTCGAGATGATAAGACCTATCCATACATTGTGGTTACACTTAGTGAAAAATACCCTAGGGTTATGAAAACCAGAATCATCAAAAAGGACGGCAACAAGTATTTCGGACCTTATAGCGATGTAGGCGCAGTGAATTTGATGATAGAACTTTTAAATAATGTCTACGGTCTAAAGCGCTGTTCGGCACAGGATTTTCCGCCAGGATTTAGGCCGTGTCTGAACTATCATATAGAGCAGTGCAAGGGAATATGCACAGGGAACATCAGCGAAGCGGAGTATCGCAAGTCCATTGACGATGTGCTAGAATTCCTATCTGGTAAGAAATCAAAGCTTGTAGAAAGCCTAAGACAAAAAATGGAGGAAGCCTCAGAAGAGCTTAGGTTTGAGGATGCAGCAAGATATCGCGATGCAATTGCAGCAGCTGAGGAACTTTCAGAAACTCAGAGAGTTACCATGTCTGGCGATAACGATATGGATATAGTTCTTCCTGTTAAGGACATTGATAATGCCTTTATCGTTTTGTTTACGGTCAGAAATGGAAAGCTCGTGGGAAGGGAATCCTTCCAGGTTCAGGAGGGCATTAGTGAAAACCGAAGGGAGATGACGGCTGAGTTCATTAAGCAGTACTATAGCAGATGGGCTGAGGTCCCTCACGAAATCATAGTTGAGGAGCTCCCAGAGGAAAGCGCTTTGATAGAAGAATTCTTATCTCAGGGCAGGCATAAGGTGAGGATAAGTGTACCAAAGCGTGGCGATAAGCTGAGCATGCTAAAGCTCGCGCAGCAGGATAGGCTTGAGATGAGTAAGACTATAAGCGAAAAGAATAGGTCAAAGGCCGAAAAGCAGCTTCAGCTAAGGAAGGAAATAAAGGCGGCTTTGCTAGAAGGAAATATTGATATAGAGCCTAAGGGTGAGAGCTACCGCATCGAGTCCTACGATATATCTAACACCAATGGAATCGATTCTGTTGGTGCTATGGTTGTCTTTGAGGGAACAAACAAAATTCGAAAGGACTACCGAAGGTTTAAGATAAAGACAATTGAAGGCCCCGATGATTACGGAAGTCTTCAGGAGATGATTTACAGGCGCTTTAGCAGGGCCCAAAAGGGTGATCCTGCCTTTGCAATACTTCCAGACTGTATATTCATGGACGGAGGCAGAGGGCAGGTTACTGCAGCTAAGAAGGTTCTCGATGCACTGAGGCTAGATGTTCCTGTCGTAGGTCTTGTCAAGGATGACAGTCACAGAACTAGGGGCATAATGTTTGAGGACGGAAGAGAGATAAGCCTAAAGGATAGACCTTTGTTATTTGCTTATGCTGGTACAATTCAGGAGGAGGTCCATAGGTTTGCCATTGAGTACCACAGAAACCTTCGCGGAAAGAAGAGCATAAGTTCCATCCTCGATGAAATTAAGGGAATAGGTCCAAGAAGGAGAAATGCACTTCTTGCTCACTTTGGCTCGATTGATTCAATCAAGAAGGCAAGCCTTGCTGAGCTTACCGAAGTTGAGGGTATGAGCGAAGAATCAGCAAGAAATGTAATTGAGTTTTTTAAATAGACAAATAGGGGATTTTGACGAATAAATGCCCTTATGCAGTTGCTTTAAAATATGTTTGGTGATATAGTTAATCAGAGGTGTCAATTGGACACTAAGGATGTTAATAACCGGAGGTAAAAATGTCAGATAAGAAGCAGACCGTTCAGGACGAAACCGCAATCATCACACTAGAATTTGATGACGGTGAAGTTATTGAATGTGAAGAGATGGGAATTTTTCGATTACGACGGCAAGGACTACATCGCACTTATTCCACTAGATGGCAGTGATGATGTATATATTTATGGATACAAGGAAGTCGGAGAGGACGAGTTTGAGCTTGTTGATATCGAAGACGACGCATTGTTTGCCAAGGTAGTTGAAGAGTTCGACACCATTATGGACGCAAACCAGGAATAATTAAGTAAGTGAAGGCCTCATCGTAAGATGGGGTTTTTTCTATGCTAAATTTTTGCTGATTTAGTTCAGCCGGCTTGTACGAATATAAAAAGCTTCATTTTTTGGGATATTAAGAAAATCTTAAATTCCTTGCATTGGATTCTGATAAAACTTATAATATTTAAATAAGCTTTCAGAGTTTAACTAAAATTCAGGGGGTAAAACATGAGAAGTTATTTTAAAAGAACAATGCTACTAGCAGTAAGCTTGATAGCGATAGTTGCACTAGTTGGATGCCAAAGCGGAGGTAGCAATAACAACAAAAATCTCAGCAAGGACGAAATCCTTGAGAAGAGTTTTCAGGGCTTTGAGCAGCTAAAGAACGGTAAGATTAGCATTACTACTAAACATAATGGTGTAAAACATGAACCTAAGGAGGGGGAAGCGCCTGAATACTGGCGTGAGAGAAAGTTCAAGGGAAGTTTTGAGCTAAGACCAAACCGTGTTTCAGGCGAGGTTACAGTCACAGGAACTACAATGGCACATAAGAAGATAGAATACAAATATTATGGTGACTCGATGCTAAGCTATGAATTACCTCAGGTGCCTGAGAAAAGTAAGGTTTGGACTACAAACCAGTATTCGGATGAATTTTATGGACAGCCACTTGGCTTCAATTATGATTTCATTGAATTCCTTAGAAAACACAAGAAGGATGTTAAGCTTTCAGAGGAGAAGGATAGCTATACATTTACATATGAGATAAGTGATTTAAAGCTTGCAGACCCAAACAACTATTTGATATTTGGTGCTCTAGATACTGCATTTGGTCTATATGATTTCTACTATAGTGGAAGTGCAAAAATTGTATTTAAGGTATCCAAGGAAGACTTTACACCTATGGGAATAACCTATACGAGTGAGTACGACTCAGAATATGCATCAGCAAAAATGACAAGCAAGGTTACTTATTCAGACCAGAATACAGGTATTGTAGTTGAGACTCCTGACGGAGTTGATAAAGCAGAAGTAAAGTAGAATGGAGTGTGAGATAATAATGAAGAATAAAAGATTTTTAGCACTTGCACTACTTGTGCTTATGTTATGTGTGGCTCTTGCGAGCTGTGGAAATAAGCCAGAATCTAATGTTAAGTCTTATGTAAAGTCAATCGGCGAAGCAAAGAACTTAGAATATACAATAAAGATATATAGAAAAAATCATATGTATAATGATCAGGAACAAATTTTTAGGTCAGAGACAAAGGCTAGACAAGGAAAAATACAGCTTGATCCATTAAGCTATAGTGAATTCTATGTAGATGGTGACTCTAAATACGATTACTTCGGTGGAACAGGTGAGTATGCATTAGCAGATAAAAGGCGTATTGAAGAGGCTTTAACAACCTATGGTAGCAGTGATTCACTTTTTAACAAGGATAAATATTATGCGCCAAATGATAAGGAACTTTACAAAGCAAGCTCTGATTATAAATCTGGTAAATGGAACTGGAAGGCCATAGATCCAAAAGAGCATACAGTACCAGAAATAGGAAATAAAGAGGCCGTACTAAAACTTTACGAAAAATATGCAGATAAGTTTGTTAGGACGGAGAAAAATGATTATGTATTCCTCGAATTCAAGGGTGATGTAACTAAGGATATCGATGATATCAAAAAACTTCAGGGCTCATTTGTAAAGAGTAATCTATATAGAGAAAAGAGTCTTGTTAAGTCTATCGATATAAAAAAATTACGCTAGTAATGAAGAAGGAAGGATTCTTTGGGAAGCTCATTCCTTGTGAAGCCATAATTAACACAGATACTAAGCTAGAGTCTACTAAGGAAAACTGGAAGATGAATAACGAAGATCACTTCGAGATTTACTACAAAAACATCAATGACACAGAGGTTAAGCCATTTGTCGATTTTTGATAAATCAAAGATAGAAACAAAAAAAGTAAAAAAAAAGAAAAAAAGTTGGGAACAAAACCCCAACTTTTTTTATTGCAATTTATAGCTTTTGAAATTTTACGATCAACCCATATCTTTGAGTCTTCAATACTTTTTAACATCAAACAAATCCCTTGCCAGTGCATAAAGCTCTAGCCCGGCTAAAGTATTTGGTCTACTTGTTGCATATCTTTTAACCTGTGAAAACACGTGAAATACGCATCTTTGATGCTTTGCCTGGCCACTTTCTCTTAAGTGCTTTTCTAAATCCTTTACCACCATCGGATACAACCACCTTAGGTCTCTGCTATACGACTCATTAGAGCCTCCCAAGCCCTGAATGCTCATATCTGCATACGTACCAACCTAATACATGTTCTTTGTCACAACATATCAAAAATACACGATTTTCGTGATAAATATATGCCATCTAAATACAGCACATCCTTTTGATTCTTCTATCTTTGGTGACATAACCCATATATCCCAAAAACTTGGAGGTCTTTTCTTCTAAAAAGTTCGTCCACCACCTGACATATTACTTTGTACTTCTTTACTGAATAACCAAGCTAGGAACTGTTGAAGCTGTTTAGTATCATTGTTCATCTTTTGGCGAAATTTTATTAACACTAGGCTTTCTTCATATAGACACCTTGCCTTGAATAGGTCGCCATCTATCTCAATCTCAAACTTACCGTGCATTAGCTTCACAAGGTCTTTTGCAATGCTTAGACCAAGGCCACTGCCATCGGTGTTTCTTGAAGTATCACCACGCCTGAATCTTTCCATAAGTTCATCTGGATTGATGTTTAGCGGAGAATTTGAAATATTTTTGATCTCCAAAGCGTAGTATGTATCGGAATCATATAAATTGATATATGCTCTGCTTCTGGTAACGGAGTATTTGCAAACATTTGTAAATAGATTATCAACAACCCTCCAAAGCTGCTGCCCGTCTGCATAGACAAAGGCACTCTCCAAATTTGTGTTCATAACTGGAGTTATGTCCTTGTTCTTGAATGCATCTGCTTCTTCAGCAATGGCCTGCCTTACGAGCGAACCATCTCGATTTTAGTGAGTTCGACAGGTATATCTCCGCTAGAAATTTTGGCAGCCTCAAAGAGGTCGTCAGTTAGCTTTGATAGTCTGTTTGTCTTATCTGTTATTATGTCTAAATACTCAGGAGCCTTTTCGCTATCGAGTCCCTCAAATCTAAGTAAATCTAGATAAGATATCATAGAAGTGAGCGGAGTTCTGAGGTCGTGCGATACGTGCGATATGAGTTCGGATTTTAGTCTCTGATTATGAAGCTCGTTTGCAACTACAATTTCCTGAGCATCTGCTATTGAGTTTATATCCATGGACAGCCTATCTAGCTCACCATTAGCATAGATAGGGATGTTGTAGTCGTAGTTTCCTGCTTTGACCTCGCGGATGCCTCGCTTGAGCTCAGCATATTTTCTTAGCTGAACGGGAACGAATATGAAGATCAAAATAAGAACTATGAACGCGCCCCATCCGGTTGCAGCAAGAAGAGTGCAGAGGATTAAGCATCCTATTATCTTAGCAAAAAGGTATTTCTCACCGCCCGCGAGTTTAAATGTATGTGTTAGGATATAGCCTAAGATGGTTCTTTTTAGGAGCTCGCCACTTTTGATTTTCTTAGATAGTGAGTGAATTGTCATGATATCCAAAAAGAAAATGACAAAGGCTATTGTAAGGCTCAAAACCAGCTGAACCCAGTGCGGCTCAACGAATAAACCAGAACTGTTAAAAGAACGTAGATTTTCTTCTATGAAGTCCTTGATGGCCTCGTTGTTAGGTGCTGAGTTATAGGCCTGCTTAAATACAGCAGCAATAGGTTTATCTAGTAGATGGCTTCTATATATCCAGGTGCGAATGAGCTCATCTGAAATCACTATGCCTGCGCTTGCAATCATTGCAACTAAAACTTGAATTTCAGAGAAAATTTTATCAAACCAGCTAAGCTTGATTTTGCCATCTTGTCCAAATTCACCAGCTCTCATTATCGAAATTACAAAAGTAATTGGCACAAGAACAAGTGCAGGAATTAGGACTATCCATGGGATGCCAAGATATTTTCCTGTACGAATACGTGCGACATCTATATTTTTCATGCTAAGGTCATCCGAATAGTAGGCTGCACTAAAAACGGATGAAACTGACAGTATATATACCGTAAGTGCAAATACCATCAAAATCGTAATCATAAAGCCTGCCGTAGAGGCAATATATGTTACGCGCCTTCTTCTATTTAAATCGTTCAGATTCTCAGCACTGAGGCTGCTGATATCCGATATGTGTTCCTTCCCCATCAAAAACTCCAATTTCCAAAAAGTATAGCTCGCTATAATAAGACTATAGTATATTTTTATTACAAAAACTATAAACATAATTATAAAGAATTTATTACTTTATATTCTGATTTTGCATGTTATAATCAAGAAGTTTTTCGAAAGGAATCGAGGGCGAAATGAAGGTAGGAATAAAGAATCAGATAAAAGAAAACTGTCGTTGAGGATTAACCGCAAAAGGTGATGGGTAGCGGAAGGCTCGATGTTTTCGCAACACCAGCTATGGTAGCTATGATGGAGGCGTGCGTCACACATCAGTTGAGCCTGAGCTAGAGGAAGGACAGGGCACTGTTGGAACATCTATGACAGTATCACACCTTGCAGCAACACCAGTTGGCATGGAGGTTACATGTGAAAGCGAGCTTGTTGAGGTAGACGGAAGAAAGCTCGTATTTGAGATCAAAGCCATGGACGAAGCTGGACTAATCGGCGAGGCAAGGCATGAGCGCTTCATCATCGAAAATGAGAAGTTCCTCGCAAAGACAAATGCAAAACTGAAGTAGTTTTATCGAATAAGACAAAGCAAAACCGCCACAGTAGTTTATGTGGCGGCTTTTTATTTTCTGCAAGAGGCGTCTGCAATAAGCTAGTGATTTAGCGCTGGCAGTTAGGGCAAAAAGCATGAACTTCGCCCGCCTATTGTCAATTTTTCTATTTTAGTACCACAGACCTTACATTTCTTGCCTGCTTTTTGATAGACATTCATCTTTTCGAGATCGGAATATTGCTGTCTGGCGCCTAGCATATATGCTTCGATTGAGCTTTGATTTACCCTAATTCCCTTAGAGATGACGTCGTTTATTGCATCGTGCAAGGAAAGTGCACGGGTCTTGCTTATGTCACAGCCTCTAGTCTGAGGAAGTATTCCTGCCTTAAAGAGGATTTCATCCGAGTAGATATTTCCTATACCTGAAACTATGCTCTGATCTAAAAGCACAGTCTTAATCTGCCTCTGGGTTTTCGCAAAGACATTTGCAAAGATATTCTTTGTTGAAATCAGCACTTAAAGGTTCGGGACCAAGTCTATCTATTCCGCAAGCTTTATAATCTTCGTCACTTGAGTAAAACCACAGCCTGCCGAACTTTCTCTGGTCGCAGAAGCAGAGCAAGCTACCGTCATTCAAGGTGAAAATAACGCGCGTGTGCCTTGGGAGGCCGTTTTCGTCTGACTTAATATTTATCTTTGAGCTTCCATCCATGTAAAGCAAGTTGCCGGTCATGCGAAGGTGGACTACCATCTTTGATGCATCATCAAAATCAAAGATAAGATACTTAGCATTTCGCCTCATATCGAGGATTTTCCTGCCGAGAATAGCGCTGCAAAAGCTATCTGGTTCAGGTCTTGCGATAGTTTTGGTATCAAGGATTTCTAGCTTTGATATTTTCTTGTTTAAAACTCGTTTTTCGAGCATGCTTCTTATCGATTCGACCTCTGGTAATTCTGGCATGATATCCTCCTAAATAATATTTTATAAAGCATAACACAAAATCGGTTCACTGTAAAAATTTGCTTAAAGTAGTATTTGTAGAACTAAAGGAATATTTATTTGTATGCTCAAAAATAGTATTATATTTATGTATTTTTTTATCACGATTTTTATCAGGAGAGAAATATTTGATGAATGAATTAAAGGTAGAAGCTATTGACATTTTGGAACTTGCCAAGGAAGCAGATGAACTATTTTCCGGTGGCGAGGCTGCGTGCAGCATCCAGAGGCGTCAGTGTAAGCTTTTGATAGATAAGCTAAGCAATAGCAATATGACAATTGCAGTCATAGGACAGTTCAAGAGGGGAAAGAGTACCTTGAGCAACTGCATACTTGGGAAGAATTATATGCCGGTCGGGATAGTCCCGATTACCTCGGCGGTGACCAAGGTGGTTTACGGAAAGCAATCTGCAGAGGTTTGCTTTGAAAACGGAGAAATCAGGCCCGTCGAAATAGATGAACTTTCCGCATATATAAGTGAGCAAGAAAATGCCAAAAATGAGCTTGGTGTTAAGGAAGTTGTCATTCACAGTGAGTCCGAATTTCTTAAGAACGGAATCACATATGTTGACACACCAGGTGTCGGCTCTTTCCACAAGAACAATACCGAGGTCGCATACGATTACATGAAGGAAAGCGATGCCGTAATCTTCCTTCTTTCTGTAGATAGCCCTATCAATCAAATAGAGATAGACTTCTTGCAGAGCACCAAGGAATACGCGGGGAAATTCTACTTTGCTGTGAACAAAATGGATACGGTTAGCGCGGAGGATTTAGAAGCCTACATAGGCTACTGCGCAGGGCTTTTGAGCGAGATTATGGAGACTAGTGAGATAAAGCTGATGCCGGTAAGTGCAAAGACTGGCGAAGGTGTCGAAGAACTGAAGTCTACTATCCTAAGAGACAGCAGTACTTCCATAAAGGAGATAATGCAAGAGTCGACGAGAAAGAAGCTAACAGACATCATAAGTTCAGCGCTCAAAGAACTTCAGTTTTACAGAAGTGCGATGGGTATGCCTTACGATGAGCTAGATGAGAAGTTTGCAGCACTAGAAAGCTTTATGGCGCAGCAGATGGCTGAAGCACATGAGCACACAGGAATGTTTGCAGTTAGAGCAAATGAGCTTAAGCTTCGCCTATCAAAGAAGATATTTGAACTCTTTGATATAGAATATACTTTTGATATAGAGGAGCTTCCTGCAGGACTTAACAATATGTCAAAGGACGAGTATCTAGAGCAGGTCAAAGAGATTTGCGACGACATGAAGGCTAAGCTTTCAGCAGTTCTTTTGTATAGAGAAGATAATGCCTATGCAGTCATTCGAAGGATAGAGGATACAAATAAACTTACTCGCCGGCTGCGCTCGCTAAAGAATAGGGTTGAAAGATCCGTACTTAAATATTAACGATTGACACAACAAAAGACAACTTTAATTGGAAAAAAACACAAATCAATAACAAAAACTTTTGCAAAGTAAAGCGTTTTGTGGTAGAATAAAATTCGCTTTTATTTTTCCAATAGTTTTGAGCGTGATATGTGATGAAATTGTGATTAAATTTTGTTGGAAAAGCACATAAAGTGACGAGTTTTTATTGCGAATCAAGGCAAAATAGGTTATTATAAAAGTTAACCAAATGATGTGAAAAATGTGGCAAACCAAAAGGAAAAGGTGATGAAATAATGGATTCAAGAACTTTGCTCTATATTCTGAAGAGAATATTAATCGCAATTGTGACCGTTTGGGTTGTAATCACTATTACATTTTTTGTAATGAGATTAGTACCAGGCGGACCATTCATAGGAGAAAAGGCAGCTTCGGCAGAAGTAAGAGCTCAGTTAGAGGCTAAATATGGGCTTGATAAGCCGGTTATGGAGCAGTACACAACATATCTGAAAGGTATAGTTACTCAGTTTGACTTTGGACCTTCGCTAAAGCAGACAGGCCGTCAGGTTATTGATGTATTATCAGATGGATTTGCGGTATCAGCGAAGTTAGGTGTAACAGCAGCTATCTTTGCGTTGATATTTGGTGTTGGGCTTGGAGCTGTTGCAGCTCTTAAGAGAAACAAAGTGGTGGACAAGGTTATCATGGTTTTGACGACAGCTATGGTATCTATGCCATCGTTTATAATGGGTATTTTCCTGCTCATGCTATTTTCTATCAAGCTTGGAGTACTTCCGGCGAACGGTGATGCAGAGGGAGGCTTGATTCTTCCAATTGCTACTTTGATGCTATATCCTATGGCATATATAACTCGTCTGACACGTTCGTCTATGCTAGATGTTCTAGGTCAGGACTATATTCGTACAGCAAAGGCTAAGGGTGTTTCGAGCCGTGATATAATTTTGCACCACGCGCTTAAGAATTCACTTATCCCTGTAATAACATACTTTGGACCTATGCTAGCATACATAGTTACAGGTTCACTTGTAGTTGAGAAGATATTCGCAGTGCCGGGTATCGGACGAGCATTTGTAAACAGTATCATAGGTCGTGACTATCCTTTGATTATGGGAACAACGATCATACTAGCGACACTCATTGTAATAATGAACCTTGTCAGCGATATACTATACAAGATTGCAGATCCACGTATCACTTTAGAATAGAGAGGGCACAATGGATAATATTACAAACAAACTAAGCATGCATGTAGATATGGACAATTTCATACCTGCAACGGCTGACGAAAAAGCATATATGGTGCAGATGCGAGAGTCATCAACATTCTTCAAGGATGGAGTTAAGCGTCTTGTTAAGAATAAGGTTGCACTTGTCAGTCTGATTATAATCGTAGTTATAACTTTGGCAGCTCTATTACTTCCTGCATTTTGGCCATATGGCTATGATCAGCAACTTGGAGTAAAGAGAGGAGAGCCTGTAGACGCAAGCTTCAACAATATTGCTCCTATGCAATACGGTATGACTGAGAAGATGAAGATTAGCCAGGGCGACAAGGTGTTCCCACATATATTCGGAACAGATGGACACGGAAGAGACTACTTCATTCGTGTAGTATATGGAACAAGAATTTCGCTTGCAGTAGGTTTCTTTGCAAGTATCATAGTCTTGGTAATCGGTATGACAATCGGTTCAATAGCAGGATATGTCGGTGGTAAGGTCGATATGGTCTAATGAGAATAGTCGATGTCATTTACTCGCTTCCTGACATGCTAATGGTTATACTCTTAGCGTCAGTTCTTAAGGCGGCGCTCGGAAATGTTTTAGATGGCACAATACTTGAGAGAATAGGAAGTAATATCGTCAGTCTTTTCGTCGTATTCGCTTTACTATACTGGGTATCGATGGCAAGACTTATCAGAGGACAGATTCTATCACTAAGAGAGCAGGAATATGTTCTTGCAGCTCAGGCAACAGGAGCTAAGGCAGGTTGGATTATAAAGAAACATCTGATACCTAACTGTATCAGTGTTATCATCATATCAACGGCACTACAGATTCCAAGTGCCATATTCACAGAGAGCTTCCTATCATTCCTAGGGCTTGGTGTTAACGCACCACTGCCATCACTCGGTTCACTAGCCTCGGATGCTCTTAACGGAATATCATCATATCCGTCACATTTGATAATTCCAGCAATCGTTATTTCTCTAATCGTACTTTCTCTAAACCTATTCGGTGATGGATTGCGCGACGCATTTGATCCTAAGCTTAACGCTTAAGAGAGGAGTGTAAAATGGCTTTATTAGAAGTAAAAGATTTACATACATCCTTTTTTACAGATGCAGGCGAAGTCAAGGCAGTAAACGGTGTTTCATTTAACTTGGAACGCGGTAAGGTTTTGGGAATCGTTGGAGAATCAGGCTCAGGTAAGTCGGTAACAGTTTACTCGGTGCTTCAGATTTTGGCATCAGCAGGCAAGATTGTCGGTGGATCAGTCAAGTTTGATGGACAGGAGCTTGTAGGCGCTGGCGAAAAGGTAATGAAGCACATAAGAGGTAATAAGATTTCGATTATATTCCAGGATCCTATGACCTCACTTAACCCAACATATACAGTAGGACATCAGCTAATGGAGGCAATACTTCTCCATACTGACAGAGATAAGAAGCAGGCTTACGAGAGGGCTGTTGAGATGCTCAAGCTCGTAAACGTAAACGATCCTGAGAAGCGTATGAAGCAGTATCCGTTTGAGTTTTCGGGCGGAATGCGCCAGCGTGTAATGATAGCTATGGCGCTTGCTTGTGAGCCAGATATTCTCATAGCAGACGAACCTACAACAGCACTTGACGTTACAATTCAGGCTCAGATTCTTGAGCTCATGAAGGACCTCCAGGAGCATCTAGGAATGGCAATCATCATGATTACTCACGACCTAGGTGTTGTAGCTCAGATGTGCGATGAAGTAGTAGTAATGTATGCTGGTTCATACTGTGAGAGAGGAACTGCTGAAGAGATTTTCTACAATCCTAAGCACGAATATACTAAGGGTCTACTGAGATCCATTCCAAACGTAAGTAACCTTGGCCAGAAACTACAGCCTATCTCGGGTACACCGATAGACCTGTTAAATCTTCCTAAGGGATGTCCATTCGCTCCAAGATGCGATAATGCAATGAAGATTTGCATATCAGAGGCACCTGAGAGCATGGATATAAATGCCGAACATAAGGCTTCATGTTGGATGAATGTCAAAGAGAAGCTAGAGAAGGGTGAGCCTGTAAGCCTAGGTGAGGCTGCAGCAGAAGCTGAAGAGAAAGGCGGTGCAGATAATGAGTGATAATATCAAAACAGAACAGCCGCTTATTAAGGTAAAGAACCTAAAGCAGTACTTTGACGTAAACATGGGATGGTTCAAAAATAAACCACTTAAGGCGGTTGACGATGTAAGCTTTAACATAAATAAAGGAGAAACACTAGGACTTGTTGGTGAGTCTGGATGTGGTAAGACTACTGTAGGTAGAACAATATTGCACCTTTACAAGCCTACATCAGGAGAAGTTATATATAACGGTAATTCGATTAAGACAAAGGCAGATATTAAGAAGTTCAGAGAAAAGGCAACTATGGTATTTCAGGATCCATACTCTTCGCTAAACCCAAGAATGACGGTGTCTGATATCATCGGAGAGCCTTTAGATGTACACAAGCTGTATGAGAATAAGAAAGAAAGAGAAGAGAAAATTCTTGAGTTAATGGATCATGTTGGACTTAACAGTGAACATGCTGCTAGATATGCCCATGAGTTTTCTGGCGGACAGAGACAGCGTATTGGTATCGCTAGATCTCTAGCCGTAAACCCTGACTTTATTGTCTGTGACGAGCCAGTTTCAGCTCTAGACGTATCAATTCAGGCACAGGTAATAAATATGTTCGACGAGCTACAGGATAAGCTAGGACTAACATATCTATTCATAGCACATGACCTACTCGTTGTTAGACATATAAGCGATAGAATCGCGGTGATGTATATAGGAAAGATGGTAGAGCTAGCCGATGCTGAGACAATCTACACAAGGCCACTCCATCCATATTCACAGTCCTTGCTTTCAGCAGTTCCAGTACCGGATCCTAAGATTGCTAGGGCTAACAAGCGTATAGTTCTTAAGGGCGATATTCCAAGTCCACTCAACGCACCTTCAGGATGCCCATTCCGAACAAGGTGTCAGTATGCAAAGCCAATATGTGCTGAGCAGGTTCCTGAATTCCAGGAAGTTGAGAAGGGACATTTTGTCGCATGTCACAGAGTTAAGGAGATTAACTAACCTGTGAATCATTTGTTGGTTTAGGACAATGTCCTTGCTATAAAACATTTTATTGAAAAGGAGAAAAATCATGAAGAAGCAACACATGAAAAAAGCCCTTGTATCGGCTCTAGCTTTTGTAATGGTATTTGGACTCGCAGCTTGCGGTGGCAAATCCAGCAATAAGTCTAAGCACGATGCTGACACAATTTCGGTCTGCATAGCTTCAGAACCTGCAACAATGGACCCAGCAAGAAACTCAACAGTTGACGGCGGAACCATGACTTTGCATTTGTTCTCAGGACTTGCAAAGTGGGACACAGATAAGGACGGTAAAGTAGTTCTTAAGGCTGATTTAGCAGAAAAGCTAGTTGACCCAGTAGCAAATGAAGACGGCACATATACTTATACTTATAAGATTAGAAAAGGTGCTAAGTGGTCAGATGGAAAGCCTGTAACAGCTCACGACTTCGTATTCGCATGGAATCGTGCAGTATCAAGAGAACTAGCAGCTGACTATTCAAATATGTTCCAGCTTATCAAGGGTTATGATGACATCTGGCCAGGCGAGGATAAGGAACCAGTAGCAGGCGCTAAGCTTGATGTTACAGCAGTTGACGACAACACACTTCAGGTTGTTGTTAAGAACAAAGTTTCATATTGGAACGAGCTTCTTGCATTCCCTACATATCTTCCAGTAAGAGAAGATGTTGTAAGCGATGAGTCATGGGCAACATCACCAGAAAAGTATGTATCAAATGGTGCTTATAAGCTAAAAAGAGTGGAAGCACAACAGCTTGATCGTACTTGAGAAGAATGAAAACTACATCGACAAGAAGGACATTACAATGAAGACAATCAAGTTCTACTTGTCAGATGACACAAAACAACATGCTTACAAACTTCAAGAATGGCGACTGGCAGATGATTGACTCAATGCCTTCAAATGAAATGGATAGCCTAAAGAAGGATTATAGGATGAATACCATGTAGCTGACCAGCTAGGGTACATACTACATGGGATGGAACATCAACAAGAGAATTCTACCTGAGGATTCAACTCTAACAGGAGTAGAAGCTGAGAAGGCTCAGGCTGAAATTCGTCAGGCAATCAGCCTAATGATTGACCGTAACTATATCGTAAACGAAATCGGTAAGGCTGATCAGATTCCAGCATCAACATTTGTTGCTAAGGCACTAAAGGATTATGATGGAAAGAGCTTTGCTTCACACGCTGGAAAGAGCAAGGACTACGAAGGTTACTATGATGCATCTTCAAAAGCAGTTAAGACAAACTACAAGAAGGCTGTAGAAGTTCTGAAGAAGTACTATAAGTATGATGAAAAGTCAGGAAAGTTCACTAACGTTCCTACACTTACATACCTATACAACACAGACGATGCTCACAAGGCAATCGGTGAATACATCCAGTCAACACTAGCAAACGCTGGAATCACATTACAGCTTGAGAACCAGGAGTGGGCTACATTCCTAACAACACGTAAGGCTGGTGACTTCACAATCGCTCGTAACGGTTGGGTAGCAGACTACAACGACCCTACAACATTCCTTGAGATGTGGCAGACACATTCAGGAAACAACGACATGCAGTTCGGTAAGGGCGAGCACCAGAATCTTGCTATGTATGACCTAGACCTAACTAAGTTTGGTAAGGACGTAAATGTTAAGAATGGTACATGGGCTCAGACTTATGACGTTTTGATTGATGCAATCAAGACAACACCAGACGACAAGGCTCGTTATGAGATGATGCACATGGCAGAGGATATGATCATGAGCACAGGTTGTATCACACCTCTATACCACTACACAGATCCTTATCTACTAGCTAGCGACGTAGAAGGATTCTACAAGAACCCACTAGGATTCACATTCTTCTGGCACTGTAAATACAAATAAGCTATAAGCTATAATAAGTAGTGTTTAAAGAGTCGGTTTTATGCCGGCTCTTTTTTCGTATTGACATAAAATGCGCGGTTTGATAGAATTTATCTAGAGTGTGATAGACCACACGAAGGGGTGCACCACCTTGGGTGTATATCTTCGTGTGGTTTTTACTTTATAGCTAAATAGGAGACATTATGAAGGTTAACGGAGAAATATTTGAATTTAGGGAAGGCATGACAGTGAGCAATCTTATCGCTGAGATGGGCTTTTCTGAAGCTATGGTGGCAGTTGAGTTAAATCTTGATATCTTACCCAGGGATAGTTTTTCATCGACTGTACTCAAAGAAAACGACTGCATAGAGGTCGTTAGGTTTGTCGGAGGTGGCTGATGGATAAAACTGTTTTTGAGCCAGGTGAAAGAGAACAACAGGAAAGAGCGATGAAGGTTCCAAGTGAAGCAGAGTTTGATGCGGTGAAGGACGAACGTTTTTCCCCTCAAATCTATGAGAAGTTAAAAAGAGCTAAAGTGGCGATTGCTGGACTTGGCGGTCTTGGATCGCACATAGCTGTCATGCTCGCGAGAAGTGGAGTTGGACATCTACACCTTGTGGATTTTGATAGGGTAGATCTCAGCAATCTTAACAGGCAGGTCTATGGAGTGAATGAACTTGGTGAGCTAAAGACTGAGGCTCTAAAGGAAATTCTGCTTAAAATCAACCCATATATAAATGTAAGCTTTGAAAGTATTAAGGTTGACAATAGCAATGTAAAGCGTTTATTTAGAGGGTTTAACCTTGTATGCGAGGCTTTTGATAATCCGAAAGCTAAGGCTATGCTTGTTAGTGAGCTCCTTTCTAGAAATGCTGAGACAATAATAGTTTCGGGAAGCGGCATGGCAGGTTATGGGGATGCAAATGAGATAAAAACGGTGAAAAAGATGTCGAGGCTTTATGTATGTGGCGATGGTAAAAGCGATGCTTTTGAGGGCATTGGACTTATGGCACCACGCGTCATGATATGCGCTGGGCATCAGGCGAATATGATAATTAGACTTATTTTAGGCGAAGAGTAGGAAGGACAGTAATTATGAATAAAAATATGGATGATGACAAGCTGATTATAGGCGGACATGAATTTAATTCTAGATTTATTTTGGGATCAGGAAAGTATGATGTAGAGCTTATTAAGGCAGCGATTGAAGATGCAGGTGCTGAGATGATAACGCTGGCACTTAGGCGCGCAAACTCAAGCAGTGAGAACATTCTTGAGTATATTCCGAAGAATGTGACCTTGCTGCCGAACACTTCGGGGGCGAGGAATGCGCAGGAGGCTGTGAGGATAGCAAGGCTTGCGCGCGAACTAGGTTGTGGTGACTTTGTTAAGATTGAGGTTATTAGGGATAGCAAGTACTTATTGCCTGATAATCACGAGACGATAAAGGCGACTGAGATTCTTGCAAATGAGGGCTTTGTAGTTATGCCTTATATGTATCCTGACCTTAATGTGGCTAGAGATTTGGTTAATGCTGGAGCTTCAGCAGTTATGCCACTTGCTTCACCGATAGGGTCAAATCGAGGTCTAGCGACAAAGGAGTTCATCAAGATTTTGATAGAGGAGATAGACCTTCCGATTATTGTTGATGCGGGAATTGGCAGCCCTTCTCAGGCATGTGAAGCTATGGAGATGGGAGCAGCTGCGATTATGGCAAATACAGCGATAGCTACTTCAGGAAATGTTCCGGCTATGGCCTCGGCATTTGCTAAGGCGATAGAAGCTGGAAGGCTCGCATACCTTTCTGGACTAGGTAGAGTTTAGACAAGGGTGCTTCGGCATCATCTCCACTTACAGGATTCTTGGCAGAGTAGTAGGAGGCAATCAAGGATGAGTTTTGATGTAATAAAGGAACATAATGCAGAGGAAAGATGCGACCATATGACATATATGGATGATATGGAGCAGATTCCTCATGAGATTTTGGATAAAGTCGTTGCTGAGATAAATAGCTATAGGGCTGAGGATTATACGGCTAGCGATGTTTTGAGAGCCATTGAGTCAGACAGCTGCAGCCTTGAGGATTTTAAGGCACTACTTTCACCTGCTGCTGAGCCTTTTCTAGAACAAATTGCGAGAAAGGCAAGGCTAGAAACAAGAAAGCACTTCGGAAACAGTGCCTACTTCTTTACGCCTATATATATATCGAACTACTGTGAGAACTACTGCATTTACTGTGGGTTTAACTGCCATAACAAGATCAAAAGAGCAAAGCTTTCCATGGAGGAAATACATGAGGAAATGAAGGCAATTGCAGATACAGGCCTTGAGGAGATTCTCATTTTGACGGGCGAGAGTCGTAAGGCTTCGGATGTTAAATACATAGGTGAGGCTTGTAAGATTGCAAAGAAGTACTTCAAGAACATAGGTATCGAGGTCTATCCTATGAACAGCGATGAGTATAGATATCTTCGAGAGTGCGGGGCTGACTATGTTACTGTTTTTCAGGAGACATATAACTCTGATAAGTATGAGACTCTTCACCTTGCAGGTCATAAGAGAATCTTTCCATACAGGTTTAATGCGCAGGAGCGCGCTTTGATGGGAGGGATGAGAGGTGTTGCCTTTGCTGCGCTTCTCGGTCTTGATGATTTCAGAAAGGATGCGCTTGGAACGGGCATGCACGCCTACCTTATTCAGAGAAAATATCCATGGGCTGAGATTTCAATTTCATGTCCTAGACTTCGCCCTATCATAAACAATGCGAGCATAAATCCAAAGGATGTCCACGAAAAGCAGCTTCTTCAGATAATGTGCGCGTACAGGCTTTTCCTTCCTTTTGCTGGAATGACAATATCCACAAGAGAGCGCGCTGAGTTTAGAGATAATGTTGTTGGTCTTGCTGCAACAAAGATTTCCGCTGGAGTAAGCACAGGCATTGGAAGTCACAGCGAAAGCGAAGATAAGGGTGATGCGCAGTTTGAAATTGCTGATACTAGAGGCCTCGATGAAATCTATGAGAGCCTCAAAAAGCGTGGTATTCAGCCGGTGATGAACGACTATGTCTATGTTTAAAAGAATTGTGGTGACAAACCGAAGCCTCTGCAGGACAGGGCTAAAAGAGCAGGTAGAAAAGATATCTAGGCTGGGGCTTTGCGATGCTTTGATACTTAGAGAAAAGGATCTTAGTGAGGCGAAATATCTAAGTCTAGCAAAGTCTATAAAAGAAATTTGCGATGAACACGGGGTAGACTTTATCTGTAACAATATGCCTGGTGCAGCAAGCAGACTAGCTTGCGGTCTTCAGCTGTCTTATCAAAGTTTCATAGAGCAGGAACATAGATCTGATAGCACATGGGTATCAGTGCATTCACTAGATGAGGCTATCGAAGCAGAAAGGCTGGGTGCAGATGCCCTTATAGCTGGTCATATTTTTGTTACTGACTGCAAGAAGGGTCTTGAGCCACGAGGCCTAGATTTTCTTAGAAAAATATGTGAGGCAGTCTCCATACCTGTATTTGCAATAGGTGGAATAGATGATGAAAATGCTGAACTCGTAAAACAGGCGGGAGCGCAGGGTGAGTGCAGGATGTCCTGGTATATGAAATTCTAGCTTTGATGTAAATATACTGCTCATTTATTTCCCCTGTTTATCACCTGTGAATTTGTAGTATAATATAGTAAATTGGGCCTAATGCGTGATTTAGAATATTTGAGGAGTAATGATATGATTAAAATAGTTTACGAAGAGCAGAATCTTAGAACTGCAGCATATGATGGAGATACACTAGCTGGTCAGTGCACCTATGTGGTAAGAGATGGTCTTTGGGACCTTGAGCATACTATCGTTGACCCTGCATATGGCGGTCAGGGACTTGCCGGAAAGCTGGTTTATGAGCTTGCGCAGAAGGCTAGAGAAAAGGGTATTAAGATTGTACCTACATGCTCTTATGCACTTAAGACATTTGAGAAGAATGCTGAATATGCTGATGTGTGGGCTAAGTAATGCAACAGTATTTTAGCGATGTTCCAATCGAGATTGGCGATGAATATATCTTTGATAAGAGGCAGGCTCACCACGCAAAGAATGTGGTAAGGCTCGAGAACGAAAAGGTGCGAATCGTTCACGACGGAATAGGATACTTTGCCACCTGCTATAGCAGTGGAAAGGATTTTGTTGCCAAAATAGAGGAAAAGGACGAGAGAGTAAACGAGATAGGCGTAGAGCTTACTCTTGCTGTTGCTCTCATTCGTAAGGAGAAGTTTGAGCTTGTTCTTCAGAAGGCAGCAGAGCTTGGCGTGACCAAGATTGTGCCTTATGTTTCTTCTAGATGTGTTGTTAAATACAAGAAAGAGAAGGGTGATAAGGTTTTGAGCAGGTATCAGGATATCTTGCTAGAGGCTAGTGAGCAGTGCAAGAGAAATATTGTTCCAGAGATTGTTGAACCAATTAAACTTTCGGAACTTGCCAAATATTGCTCAGACGTAAATCTTCTTCCTTATGAGAATGCCTACGGTGGCGCAAGGTATATGAGCGAGATTATAGATGAGAAGAAATCTTTGACCATTGTAATCGGCCCAGAGGGTGGATTTAGCGATGAAGAGGTTGAAGAGCTAAAGGTAGCTGGCTTTGAGACTGTAACGCTCGGATCTAGAATACTTCGTGCAGAGACTGCAGCGATGTACGCATGCAGTGTGGCAAGCGAAATACTTGCGAGGAAGTAGGTTCGGATTAGACATATAATTATAAATTTAAAAATGCTGATTACCTTGCTTTGGTAATCAGCATTTTTGTTTATCTTGGATATGGGACTGGAAGCGTTGGCATGTTGAGATATACTGGAATCTCAAATGTTAGCGCTGATGAGTACGCAGATGTGTATCCCTTGCCGAGTGTTTCTCCTGTACTGTTAGCTCCCCAGAGTGCTGTCATGTACTGGCCTCTTGCTACTGCTGAAGCACCGTTCATAACGTTGAATTTCTGGAAATATGCTGTGGTTTTGTTGCTTCTAATATAGTCCTTAGCAAAGAATTCAGTTCCTGCCATTATAGACTTTTCTCTTGAGTCCCAGCCGTGTTCTTTTGCGTAGATTAGACCGTTCTCAATTGCAGATCTACCGCTATGAGCATAAGCTCCGATGTTGAAGTAGTTGTAGTATCCTTCATAGCCTTCAACTTTTCCTGAAACAGAGCCGGAATTACCGCTGCTTCCGTGCTCGTTGATAAGCTTTGATGCAAGTATGAGTGGATTTACACCGTATCTCTTGCCTGCGCTCAAAAGAAGGTCAGCATATGATGTGTATCCACCTTCTGGGAAGGCTTTACCTAGGAATGTACCCTTAACAATTGTGTTTATTCCAGATAGCGTCTGAGTATTTCCATCGTAGCTATTTGATAAGAACTGGAAGAAGGTTTCATCAAAGGAATTACGTGGATCCATATAGTATTCGATAGCTTCTCTAGATGCTGCTATGTATCCACCACTATCGTAAACCTTGTATGAACCGTCTGCATTCTTTGCGTTAGGGTCCTTTGATTTAAAGGATTCTGGTGATGATGGAAGAACTGTATTTACGCCTAACGCACTTTCCTTGGTTATTACATAGTTCCAGTCAAGACCTGTCTGTGCAGCTTTGAGTATCCAAGTTGGATGTGACTTATGCATCGCTCTAAGTAAAGGCTTATAGCTTTCTGGAAATCCTTGAGTTATCATATATTGCTCAAATTCGCTATCGTTCATTACTGGAGGAGGTGTACTTCCTGTATCTTCCTTTACCTCCGTCTCTGTTCTCACAATATTATATACTAAATCAGAACGCACATAGCCTGGGCCGTTTGCATGGTTGATATAAAACCATTTATAACCATCATTTCCGACTACATCCTTAATTATGGATATCACAGCATTAAACGGAAGTCCGTATAAAGCAGGGCGATTAGTTCCAGCTGTTGGTCTAACGTTCGCACCTACAGTAGATGAAATCTTACCTGTTCTAGTAACCTTGACTTCATATGCTTCGCCATCGGCTCTTGTGTTGTAATCCTTGCCACCATGGCTAAAGCTTCCGTGTACTAGAGCAGCGTCTGCTCCCATGAAATACCTACGAACACCAAATGAAATAAACTGATTTCTATAGAGTTCGCCTTCAGCATTAGAAAAATACTTTTTGCCATTTTTGTCAATCCACTGAGCCTTCATTATAATCTCACCAGTAGAATTGTCTGCGTTAAACATTTTACCGTCAACTGTTGTGATTATTCCTTTCAGCACCGCCCCATCTGCTCCAACGTAGTATTTAGAACCGCCAGAGGTTACAAATTGGTTCTTATAAATTTGACCTTCTGAATTTGTCGCGTATTTATTTCCGTCGCTTGCCACAAATAAACCAGTAGTAACAGTGCCACTTTCGCCTACATAATATTTGTAAGCACCCACAGTTAAAAATTCATTTTTGGCAATTTCACCCTTGGCGTTTGCGCCGTATTTTCTTCCGTCGTTTGCAGTAAAGATACCAGTCATGGCAGCGCCATCTGCGCCTAGATAATACTTATTTAATCCGCTAGTCTTAAATTGGTTCTTGTAAATCACACCATCTTCATTGGTGAAGTATGTTTTTCCGTTTTTTTCGAGCTTGAGGTCCTGTCTTACGATTTCACCATTTTCGTTTGAGTGGTAGCTTTCACCATCGTTTGCATTAAAGACATCTGTTCTCGCAATTCCGCTAGAATCCAGATAATATCTGTATGGACCAAAGGAAACGAACTGGTTCTTATAAATCTCACCTGTCTCGCTTGTTAGATACCTGTTGCCACTGTACTCAAGCCACCTTGCCTTCTTGGCTACCTCTGCACTTCCGTCAGCCTTATATATGCGACCATCGCTCGTTATATATAGACCAGTTGAAGAAGCATTATAGGTCAAAGGAAGCAAACTTGTATCTTGCATGTTTGAGTTATTTAGACTAGGGGCTTGGCTCTCGTCAGCGTAGGCGAATGCTGTGCTGAGCAAGAATGCTGCGCCCAAAGCCATAAATATTTTTATTTTACGATTCATTATTTCCTCCACAATCACATTTGCAATTAGCTAAATAGTGATTCAAATTTCACTATACCTTACTTCACATTTAATTGCAAGCATCATAGGATATCATAATATGTGTAAATCAAAGCGAGAAAACACCTAAAAATAGGCATTTGAAGGTTGTATAATTTAAGGAATAGATTTGCTTTTGAGAGATTAATATCGAAGGCTTTCATGTTTTCACTTGAAAATCGCGAAAGCGGTATGTATAATTATATGGATGAATAAAAAGAATATTTGCGGTCTTGGCGGAATTGGCAGACGCGCACGGTTCAGGTCCGTGTGAGGAAACTCATGGGGGTTCAAATCCCTTAGACCGCACCAATATTGTAATAGAAGAGGTGGGTTTCTCAGGGGGCTGAGTTAGCCACGTTTTTTATTTTGCTTTCGCATTTGCAGATAAAAGGAGGTAGCAATGGTTAGAAGAAAACAGAAATGGCTTAGCATATCGATAACTCTTATTTTGATGATTGGAATTATTTTTTCACAGAGTATTTTCTCATATGCAGATGATGCGAGAAGCTATAACATAACTGTTGAAAACGGCATAGCTATGGACACTCATAATGGAAATATGATAGTGAGTGCTAAAGAAGGTAGCAAAGTTTATCTCTTGCCGAGTGATGCACCAGATGGAATAATCTTTGATGGATGGGAGATTACTTCTGGTAATACCCAAATTTATCTGAGTAGCCCTTACGACAGCAAGGAATACTATGACTTTACGATGCCAGCTGGGAATGTAAAGGTTAAAGCAAGTATAGGCCAATTACAAGCAATAAGCTTGACTTAGTCCTAAATATGAGTGATGCTAGCTCATCAAGAAATCCGATTGTTGAACTTGCGTATGGAGATATGAGGACTCACGTGCTTGATCTTTTGAGAATATCAGGCAAGCTGAAGTTTGCGGGTGGTAGCTCAGGAAGTGGTGAAATAGGATATCAGGAGAAGTATAGAACGGATAGCGGTATTGAGATTTCAAGCCTTGACTATAGGTATAAGAGAACTGTGAAATATGTACAGTCAGGAAGGGCTAGCAACAGCCCAAGCGATGATATTACCTACACTTTGACGGATGCGGATTATGCACGTTTTAAGGCTGAGGGTAAGAAGCAGTATCTTGAGATTCGCTCGGTTACTCTCGTTTTTAGCAAGTCGACATTGAACAAGAGAATAGCTGGTAGCGATCGCTATGAAACCTCTCTTAGGGTTGCAAATGAACTAAAGGCAAGCATGAATGTTGACAAGTTCAGGGCTGCAGTTGTGGCTAATGGTGACAACTATGCCGATGCACTTTCTGGCGCTTATCTAGCAAAGATAAACAATGCTCCACTTATACTTGTGAACGAGCACAATATGGAGGCAGCGATTGACTATATCAATCAAAACCTCAGCGCAAGCAAGGCTAACAAGGTGTACCTAATAGGCGGGACACGTGTAGTTCCAGAGTATATGAGAACTCGACTATCAGGCAATTTTACGGTTAAAAGAATCTCTGGAGATGACCGCTTTGCAACGAATTTAGCTATACTCAAAGAGGCTAATGTAAACAGCGAGGAGATACTTGTGTGCTCGGGATATGGCTTTGCAGATAGCCTTTCAGCATCGGCCTCGGGAAGACCTATTCTTCTAGTTGGAGATGCCTTGAGCGATGAGCAGAAGGCTTTTTTGAAGGACATAAACAGTATAAAATTCGCAATTATCGGTGGATATAGAACCATAAGTAGTGCGACAGAAGACTGGCTTAATTCGACGGGAAATACTACTAGAGTATTTGGAGCTGATAGATATGAGACATCGGTAGCCATAGCTAAATACTTCTTCAATAAACCAAATAGTGTTGTTTTGAGCTATGGAGATAATTTCCCTGACGGTCTTTGCGGAGGAGTTCTTGCGGAAAGGCGCGGTGCACCTATGATCTTGATAAACGAGAACAACCTTGACTATGCAAGGGAATATGTAAAAGCAAATTCTATAAAGGATTTGCTAGTGCTAGGAGGCAGTCGTTTGATCACAGATGCCGCTATAAGTATAATTGGTGACTAATGCTTTATCTGTAATTTTTTTAAGATCAAAATCGGATAATTTTGTATGCCCTCTTTACTGTGAGAACAGTAGGGAGGGCTTTTGATTTTAGACTGTGTATTTTTGAATAAAAAGTCATATAAGTATTGTATTTCTTAAGGATTGCGGACTTTTATTTGGGGCGTATATATGGTATAATAGATAGAATTATTTTTAGGCTCATTTTGATGGGCAAAAGCTAGGATAATAAACTGTATTACAAGATTTTATATATGATTTCAGGAGGATTTTGTCATGAAATACGCGCTCATAGGATGCGGAAGAATTGCAGTTAATCACATGAAGGCAGCTATTAACAATGAGCTAGAGATTGTTGCTGTTTGCGATGTCATTGAGGAGAAAATGGAAGAGCTTCTTGCTAAGCATGGTCTTGAGAAGGATGAATCTATCAAGAGATACACTGACTACAAGAAGATGGTTGAGGAGCTAAAGCCTGAGCTTGCAAGTATTGCAACCGAAAGCGGAATACATGCTGAGATAGCTCTGCACTGTATAGATAAGGGTGTAAACCTAATAATAGAGAAGCCTATGGCTATGAGCATAGAGGATGCCAATAAGATCATCGATCTTGCTGAGGAGAAGAATGTTAAGGTTAGCGCATGCCACCAGAACAGATTCAATGTAGCTATCCAGAAGCTTCGAAAGGCTGTTGAGTCTGGCAGATTCGGCAAGCTTTCACACGGTTCAATTCATGTTAGATGGAATAGAAACGCAGGATACTATGAGCAGGCTCCATGGAGAGGTACATGGGAACAGGACGGAGGCGCCCTAATGAACCAGTGCATCCACGGTATCGATCTTCTCAGATGGATGATGGGCGATGAGATTGAGGAAATCTACGGAGCAACAAGGCAGCAGTTCCACGACTATCTAGAGGCTGAGGATGTTGGAATGGCTGTTATCAAGTTCAAGAATGGCGCGATCGGAACAATTGAGGGCACAACAAATGTCTACCCTAAGAACCTTGAGGAAACTCTATATATCTTCGGAGAGAACGGAACTGTTAAGATTGGCGGAACTTCAACAAATAATATAGATGTTTGGGACTTTGCTGTTGAGACTGAAGAGGATAAGGAAACAAAGGCCTCGAGGAAGAGACAAGCAATGTTTACGGAAACGGTCACACAAGCCTATTTGCTGATGTGATGGATGCTATAGTAAACGACAGAAAGCCATATGTTGATGCTGTTGCAGGAAGAAATGCGCTTGAGGTTGTGCTTTCAATCTACAAGAGCCAGAAGACTGCAGCTCCAGTTAAGTTACCACTTAAGGAATTTGCTTCAACAGATATGAAGGGCGAGTTCTAGTAAGAGAAAATCTAAGAGGCTGTGCGTCTTTTGGATCTAGCTCTGGTAGAGCACAGCTTGTGTTATTTAAGCTTAGTCCTTGCTTATTTGCAGGGGCAGGAGAAGAGAGGAATAAAAGCTTTGAATAGCAAGAATTTAAGAATTGCAGTATTGATGGTTTTGGATGCTGTCATCGTAGAGCTTGGCGCCCTATTTGCTATAGCACTGCGATTTGACATAAGAGAGCTTCCGGCTGAATACATGGATAATGTGCTTAAATCTACACCAGTATATATTGCTATAACCATAGCTATAATGCTTGTGTTTAGGCTATATAACAGAGTTTGGAGCTACGCATCCATGAAGGAACTGATGGATATATTTAAGGCGTCTTTTGTAATAGAGGCTTTGATTATATCATTCCATGTACTCATGCAGTATGATATGCCGAGAAGTTACTACCCTATGCACTTTATCGCAATCGTGTTTATGTTTGCGGTACTTAGGTTCAGCAAACAGCTTTATAGAAGCATTAGAGGAACCTATGGTGAGAACAAGATAAACAAATTTATTCTTGTAATTGGTGCTGGCTCAGCTGCTTCGATTTTGATTAAGGATATCAATAAGACAGGATCAACATCCAAGATTGTTTGCGCTGTAGACGACAATGTAAACAAGAGGGGGCAAAACGCTGATGGGCGTTCCAATTGTAGGTACCAGAGATGATGTTAAGCGTGCTGTAAAGAAATACAATGTAAATGAGATTATCATTGCAATGCCATCTGCCGCATCAGAAGATATCAAGAAGATAATCGCTATTTGCCAGGAGACCAAGCTTCCTGTCAAGATTCTTCCGTCAGTTGCTAAGAGTCTTTCTTCTTCGATTGTTAGAGAACTTAGAGCTATAAGCTACGAGGACCTGCTCGGAAGAGATGCGATAGAGGTAGATGCTACTGGCATCAACAATTTTATCAAGGATAAGACCGTGCTCATAACTGGAGGCGGCGGTTCTATTGGATCTGAGCTTTGTAGACAGGTGATAAGATATGAGCCTAAGAGGCTTATAATCTTTGATATTTACGAAAACAATGCCTATGAGATTCAGATGGAGCTTGAGAGACACTTCCCATATGCGCAGATTATAACTTTGATAGGATCTATTAGAGACTACGATAGACTGGATGCACTATTTGATGAGTATAGACCTCAGATTGTCTATCATGCTGCAGCACATAAGCATGTTCCTTTGATGGAGGATTCTCCTAATGAGGCAATTAAGAATAATTGCCTAGGAACTCTCAATGTGGTTAAGCTTGCCGATAAATATCTTGTTGATAATTTCACTTTGATTTCGACTGATAAGGCAGTAAGACCTACGAATGTCATGGGGGCATCCAAGAGAATATGTGAGATGATAGTTCAGGTTTATGCACGTAAATCTGAGCATACGAGATACTCGGCTGTCAGATTCGGAAACGTACTCGGAAGCAACGGTTCAGTTATTCCGCTATTTCTCAAGCAGATTGAAGAGGGCGGCCCTGTTACAGTTACACACAAGGACATCAGAAGATTCTTTATGACCATACCTGAGGCGGTTTCTCTAGTACTTCAGGCAAGTCTATTTGCAAAGGGTGGAGAAATCTTTGTTCTTGACATGGGTGAGCCGGTAAAGATATATGAACTTGCCGAAAACCTTATCAAGATGAAGGGATTTAGACCTCATGAGGACATTGAGATAGAGCTTGTGGGGCTGAGACCTGGCGAGAAGCTTTACGAGGAAGTTTTGATGGATGAAGAGGGGCTTAACAAGACCGAAACAATATGATATTTGTTGGTCAGCCTATCAAGATGGATGACGAAGAATTTTTGACAAGTCTAGATGCGCTTATTCGAGAATCTGAGAAGAATGACGGAAATATCAAGGGCATGGTCGAGGGAGTTTGCAAGACCTATAGAATTACCGAAAATAAGAGAAATTAGTCTTAGCAAAGAGAGCAAGAGATGAAGATTTTTATTGTATCAAGGGGTGTACCTAGCGAAAACAACCAAACTTTGGGAATTTTTGAGCACGATCAAGCCAAGGCGCTGGCAGAGGCGGGTCATGATGTTTTGCTGCTATCCCTTGACCTAAGATCTTTTCGTCGCAAGCGAAGATGGGGACTCGTAAGCTATGAGCGAGACGGAATCAAGGTTGAGGAGATAAATGTGCCGTTAGGTGCAATTCCTAAGCCTGTTTTGATAAGCATCGGAACTCTCGGACTCAAGAAGCTTCTAAAGCATGCTATATCAAAGCATGGCGAGCCTGACATAGTTCACTCGCATTTTTTTGATATAAGCTATATGACGCAAAAGGCGCTGGATGGAAGATATAAACAGGTTATAACTGAGCATTCTTCGTTCATAAATACAGAACTTACAAGTGGCCAAATTCAAAAATATGGAAGCATGTACGCGAAGGCAAACCTTACAATTGCGGTTAGTAAAGCGCTTTTGTCAGAGGATGGAGAAGCTCTTTGGGGTTAAGCCTATATGCATAAGTAATATAGTGGATACAGATATTTTTAATGTTAGGGCAAAGGATGCTATTAGCTGCGAGAACAAGCCTTTCAGCTTTATTACTGTCGCAAATTTAACGCCTAACAAAAGAGTAGACCTTGTTATAGATGCTGTGGCTGAGCTTATCCAAGAAGGAAAAAATCTAAGCTTAACCATCGCTGGTGATGGTGAGGAGCGCTCTCTTATTGAAGAGAAAATAGAAAAGTATGGCATAACAAGTAATGTGCGAATGCTAGGCAAAATTGATAGGAAGAAAATCTGTGAGGAGCTTTCCTTGGCAGATTGCTTTGTTCTAACATCAAAGAGTGAGACCTTTGGACTTGCCTACATAGAGGCTATTGCATCGGGACTTCCAGTAATCGCAACTAGGTGCGGAGGGCCAGAGGATTTTGTCAGTGAGGAAAACGGTCTTTTGATAGAGAGGGATAGCCTAAATGAACTCGTGGAAGCTATGAGGTTTATGTACGAAAACGCAAAGAGCTACAACCATGAGAAGATATCTAAGGATATATCAGATAGGTTTAGTGCTAAGACTATATCCGAGCAGATAAGTGATGCTTATGCTAGCATACTTTAGTAAAAAGACAGGGTGGAGAATCAATTTTGAAGATATTAAAGAGTAGCAGCGATAGAGCTTTATTCAAGAACATTTCCGGAGCTTTTATGTTTAAAGGTCTCGGTATGTTGTTATCTTTCTTTTCTCTGCCTATTTATATGGGCTTTTTTGAGAATAAGCTAGTATTAGGAGTCTGGTTTACGATTCTATCGACCTCAAACTGGATATTCATGTTCGATATTGGAATAGGTAACGGGCTTAGAAACTGCCTGACAAGAGAATTTGTAAGGGGAGATAAACAGAGGATAAAGACCTATATCTCTTCGGCGTACATAATGATTACAGTCATAGCTCTAGTTCTGCTTGGCATTGGCACGATAGCGCTAGGCTATGTTGATTGGAATAATTTTTTCAATATATCCGAATCGGTCGTAGATAAGGCAACTCTAGCAACTACGGTCAAAATCATCTACATAGGAATAATACTACAGTTTGTTTTTAAAATCATAATCTATATTCTATATGCATTGCAGAAGTCTGCAGTGAACAATATGATAGCCTTTTTGACATCCTTATTTCAGTTTTTAGCGGTACTACTATTACCATCTTCATCGATAAGCGATAACCTTATAAGGCTTGCGATTGTATTCGTAGTTAGCTCAAATATCCTATACATAGCTGTGACGCTAATTGCATTTAGAGATGAGCAGCTCAAGGGTTGCGGCGTTAGTCTTAAATACTTTGAGAAAGAAGCAGCAACAAAGACCGTAAACATAGGAGTTTTGTTTCTATGGACACAGATACTCCACCTTTTGATCTTGCTAACAGATGACTATCTAGTGACAAAGTTTACATCACCTAAGTATGAGGTTTACTTCTCGATATACTATAGGCTTTTCTCAATGGCAGGTACTGTGTTTGCGCTTGCGCTTACTCCTGTATGGTCTGCGGTTACAAAGGCTCAGGAAGAGAGAGACTACCTTTGGGTGAAGAAGATATACAAGACGGCTAATCTTGCAGTAATAGTCGGAGTCATAGGGGAGTTTTGCATAATTGCACTTATGCAGTTTGTCGTAAACGTATGGCTAGGCGATCATGCAATTCAGGTGGACTATAGCTATGCTCTTATCTTTGCAGTCTATGGAAGCATCATGATGCTTCAGTCGGTTCAGGAGACCTTCGCCTATGGATTTGGTAAGGTCATGGTTTTATGCATTTGCTACAGCATAGGAGTCATTGTGAAATACAGCGTTGTCTATTTTGGAACCATGCTATATCCAAATGCTTGGATCATAGTTGTGCTGTCAAATATCCTAGTAATAGCACCGTACTGCATAATACAGCCCTTCTATCTCAAGAAGGAAATCGAGAAGCTTAGAAGTTAGATTTTGTTAAGATCTAAACGCAAATTGCGCTTAAACAATAAATATGTCAGCATTTAGCTGATTTTACAGAAAGGAGAGCATGGTCTTTGACCGTGTGAAATCTTATGTCAAAAGAAACCGCATTTAAGTTCGAAAAAAAGGTATGGCTAGCTACGCCTACAATCTACCAAGAGTCGATGGACTATATGAGGGAGGCCTACGAAACAAATTGGATGTCCACGGTTGGGGCAAACATAAATGAGCTAGAGCGTCTTGTAGCCGAAAAGGTCGATACAAAGGATGCTGTTGCTCTGGCCTCGGGAACATCGGCACTTCATCTAGCAATCAAACTTGCAGGGGTTAAGCCAGGCGATAAAGTCTTTTGCACTGATATGACTTTCTCAGCTACTGTAAATCCTGTGCTCTATGAAGGCGGCGTGCCTGTTTTCATAGACTCAGAGTACGAAACCTGGAATATGGATCCAGTTGCACTTGAGAAGGCCTTTGAGCTATATCCAGAGGTAAAGCTTGTTGTAATAGCACACCTATACGGCACTCCAGCAAAGATGGACGAGATAAAAGCCATTTGTGATAAGCATGGTGCCATAATCGTCGAGGATGCTGCTGAGTCCTTTGGAGCGACATATAAAGGCAAGCAGACCGGTGGATTTGGACAATTTAATGCGATAAGCTTAACGGAAACAAGATAATTACTGGATCTTCAGGTGGAATGCTCCTCACAGATGACAAGAAAGCGGCCGAAAAGGTTAGAAAGTGGTCAACTCAGTCAAGAGAAGCAGCAGCTTGGTACCAGCACGAGGAAGTGGGCTATAACTACAGAATGAGCAATGTGATTGCAGGTGTTGCAAGAGGTCAGATGCCGTATCTTGAAAAGCATATCGAGCAAAAAAAGGCAATCTACGAAAGATACAAAGAAGGGTTCAAAGGCCTTCCTATTTCGATGAATCCTTTTGATGAGAAGAACAGTGAGCCTAACTACTGGCTCTCATGTGCAATCATTGACGAGTATGCGATGTGCAAACAGGTGAGAAGCGATTCTGAAGCACTCTATATAAGCGAGCAAGGAAAGACCTGCCCAACAGAAATTCTCGAGCACCTAGCAGAGATAAATGCAGAGGGACGACCAATTTGGAAGGCTATGCATGCGCAACCAATATTCCGTATGAACCCTTTTGTTACTAGAGAGGGAAGCGGAAGATGTGCTACAAACGCCTACATCTCAGGTGGCACGGTGGGCTCAGATGGCATGCCAATAGATGTGTCGATGGACATATTCCACAGAGGGCTTTGCCTACCGAGCGATAACAAGATGACAGCAGAGGAGCAGGATATAATCATCGAAACGATTAGAAAATGCTTCGAATAAAATAAGCCTAAATATAGAGCCTATAAGAGGCTAGTAGAGCTTGCAAAAACTTGCACAGGCGCTGCATTTGAGGTAAAATGAAGAGTGATAAATTAGAGACTTTTGTAAGATTTTATATGTAATTCTTTAGAGGTATAGAAGTGAAAAATATTAAAGAAACCCTTATTAAAAAAATTGAAAACCATGAGATAGTTGTAGGTGTTGTAGGTCTTGGATATGTAGGTCTTCCGCTTGCAGTAGAAAAGGCAAAGGCTGGATTTAAGACAATAGGTTTTGATGTACAGCAGGAGAAGGTTGACCTTGTTAATCAGGGACACAACTACATAGGAGACGTAGTTGATGACGACCTAGTTGAGCTTGTAAACGCAAAAACAGCTTTCTGCAACGAGTGATTTTTCCTTTGTGAAGGATGTTGACTTTATTGCTATCTGTGTTCCAACACCACTTGATTCTCACCAGCAGCCAGATATCAGTTATGTTAAGGATTCAACGATAGCTATTTCTAAGCACCTAAAGCCAGGTACTATGGTTGTACTAGAATCAACAACATATCCCTGGAACAACAGAGGAGCTAATTAAGCCTATCCTAGAAGAAGGATCAGGACTTACATGTGGGGAGGACTTCTATCTCGGATTTTCACCTGAGAGAGTAGATCCAGGCAACAAGCAGTTTAAGACAAAGAATACTCCTAAGGTTGTTGGAGCTATTGGCAAGGATGCAACCGAAGTTATAGCAAAGATGTACCGCGAGGTTCTCGTTGGAGATGTGCACGAGGTTTCATCACCAGCTGTAGCTGAGATGGAGAAGATTCTGGAGAACACATATAGAAACATCAATATAGGTCTCGTCAATGAGCTTGCTATCCTTTGCGATAGAATGAATATCAGTCTTTGGGAGGTTGTTGATGCTGCTAAGACAAAGCCATACGGATTCCAGGCTTTCTATCCAGGCCCAGGTTTAGGTGGACACTGCATACCTCTAGATCCATACTACCTAACATGGAAGGCAAGAGAGTTCGGTTTCCACACTTCTATGATTGAAGCATCAATGATGATAAACGACAAGATGCCAGAGTACTGCGTAGACAGAGCTGCTAAGGTTTTGAATCGCGCAAAGAAAGCTTTGAACGGATCAAAGGTACTAGTTCTTGGAGTAGCATACAAGGCCGATATTGATGATTACAGAGAAAGCCCAGCTATCGATGTAATAGAGATTCTTCAGCGCGAGGGCGCTAATGTAGACTTCTTTGACCCTTATATTCCAAAGTTCAGAGCACATGGTAAGGAGTATGTGGGAATAGCTGATATAAGCCCTGAAGCTATCTCTAGCTACGATATAGTTTTTGTTGCTGCGGCTCACACAAATGTTGACTACGACATGATAGAGCAGAACGCCAAGGCTATCTTCGACTCTAAGAATGCAATGAAAGATGTCAAAAACAGGGATAAAATAGAGGTTTTATAATTTGAAGAAGATATTATCGATTGTAGGCGCAAGGCCACAATTTATTAAAGCTGCAGTTGTCTCAAGGGAATTGAGAAAAAAATATAATGAAGTGATGGTTCATACAGGGCAGCATTATGATTATAATATGTCAGATATATTCTTTGAGGAACTTGATATTCCGAGACCAAAATATAATCTGGGTATATCTGGGGGAAGTCATGGTAAAATGACGGGAGAAATGCTTATTGCCATTGAAGAAGTGCTCTTAAAAGAAAACCCCAAATCTAGTATTACTGTATGGAGATACGAATTCAACTTTAGCTGGGGCATTGGCAGCGGTTAAACTTCATATACCTGTTGTACATGTTGAGTCTGGTAATAGATTTGGAACTTTGGAAAGTCCAGAAGAAGTAAATAGAATTTTGACTGACCACTGTTCAAATTTGTTGCTATGTTGCACTGAATCTGCAAAGAATTTCCTAGAACTAGAAGGTTTAGGAAAACAATCATTTGTAGTAGGTGATCCAATGTATGATGCTTTTCTGTTCTATTCAGAGAGAATTGGGGATGAGCAACCTGAACAACTTGTTGGCCTTGACGGAACGCATATAGATAGAATGCCAAATGAATTTTACTATCTAACATGTCACAGACAAGAGAACACTGATAAAATAGAAAATCTAGAGGGTATTTTATCAGCGATGGAGGCTCTCGATTATAAATGTATTTATCCTGTACATCCTAGAAACCAGGGTAAAATACTTGAGCTGAGTGAGAAAAATAGATATACAAATATTATATTTTGTAAGCCTGTTGGTTACATGATGTCAATATTTATGGTTAAACATTGCAAAAAAATAATAACTGACTCTGGTGGCTTGCAGAGAGAAGCTTTTTTTGCAAAAACCATGCGTAACTGTATTGGACTTTGTAGTATGGCAGGAGACTATGATAGGAAATTGTAATCAGTTATGCAAACCAGATAAGATGGATATTTTTATCAAAAATTAGATAGAAAGGTTATATTCCCAAAAGAACAACCTTTTGGGAATGGAAATTCCGCTGAATTAATTGTCAACAAAATCGATGAGCTGATAGAGTAGGACGAAATACTTTAATAAAAAAATTAATAAGATTAAAAATGAAGTTATTTCACTTGTAAGGAAATATGTTTATGGGGGAAAAAAAGAACGTCTAGTAATACTGGATATAATTAAGATTTGCTGTGCAGTTCTTATATATATGAGGCATTCCATAACGATGTTCAAATGCACATATGGAAGTAGCTTAGCAGATGGCATTATACGTGCAACGACTTTACCTATAATGGTTTGCTTCTTTGTCGTATCTGGCTTTTCCTTATACTATAACAATAGCAATAGAAATCTGCTTAATTCAGGAGAACTTCGAAATTTCTATAAAAAGATTCATAACCATATTTCCAGTATATATTCTAGTTCATATCCTTTCATATGTACTAGTAGTGAACACGGCTCAGCAGAAGATATATTCCACGCCAGTTGAGCTTCTTGGATTGCAATCCATGTACGGCGGACTCTTTGGAATATCTCACAGTGGTGCAACATGGTTCATAAGTTCTTTGCTTCTAGGATATTTCATATATCCGTTAGTTCAAGAGCTACTTAAGATGAATCAAAGGTGCATATACCTAGTAACATCAGTTATATTCTTTGTTCTAGTATACTCGGAAGTTGTTATGCTACAGATATTTGGCGTGCAGCCTGGATATGTAAACCCAGTATTTCGTGCAATGCAGGTTGTATTTGGAGCAGCACTTTGCATGGCATTTACCGAAGATGATAAGGGGAAAAATAAGAAAGCTACCATTATGATGGTGGCAAATCTGATTATCACTGGATTGTTAACAGTTTTTGCGCTGCACTATAAGATGGGAATAGAATATGTAACGACACCTATTTACTATTATCTAATAGCTTTTGCTATGCTAATTTCGATTAAGTTTAAGCCTCATTTGCTAACAAAAAGCAAGCTTATAAAGTATGCAGGAAGTCTTACATTTTACTTCTTCATATTGCAGGTATTCCTGTGGAGACTTTCAGCTAAAGTTTGTGGACTCACTGGATTTGAGTCTAATAAGGGTAAGCTGCTAGTCTCTTTTGTGCTTTGTGTAGCACTGTCAATAATTTGCAAAGAACTCTTTGATAAGCATGCACAAAAGTACCTAAAGAATAAAACTTCTAAAGAAATAGATGAATGTTTAAGTAGATATAGAAACGAATTTAAGGAAAAGAATGAAATCAAAATCAAATGGATTGTACTGCAAGTTAATAAAGAGATTTATGGATTTTCTCATAGCGGCGCTGAGCATAATAATCTTTAGTCCATTACTTATGATTCTTGCAATATTTGTAAGAGTAAAGCTTGGAGGGCCTGTAATATTTAAGCAGGAAAGACCTGGACTAAACGGCAAGGTGTTTAAGCTATATAAGTTTAGAACCATGACTGATGCCAAGGATGAGAATGGGAATCTGCTTGATGACGAGTATAGACTGACTAGCTTTGGTAAGAAACTTAGATCAACAAGTCTAGATGAACTACCTGAGCTTTACAATATACTAAAGGGCGATATGTCCATTGTTGGACCGAGGCCTCTATTAGTTAAATACCTGCCATTATATAATGATGAGCAAAAAAGAAGGCACGATGTAAGACCTGGGCTTACAGGGCTTGCACAGGTGTCAGGAAGAAATGCGATAACTTGGACTGAGAAGTTCAATAAGGATATCGAATATGTTGATAATGTCTCACTTGGACTAGATATATCAATATTTTTTAAAACCATATACTGCGTGCTTAAGAAAGAAGGAATAAACTCAGACTCAGCAGCAACTATGGAAGATTTTACAGGAAATAATTAGAGGATTGCCATGAAAGAAAAGATAATCCTAGTTGGAACAGGACAGCATTTTAATGTTGTTCTTTACAATTTAAGAGAGCAAGATAAATACGAGGTTGCTTGTGCAATCGACGGAAATCCAGAAAACAGAGGTAAGACCATAAACGGCGTCTACATAGATGAAATATATGAAGATCTCGATGCTCTCAAAGAAAAATACAATACAAATAAATTCTTCATCTCGTTCGGCAGTATGAAGTATAGAAGAGAGGTATATAACAGCTTCGTAGCAAATGGATGGGAGGCTGTGAACATAATACATCCAAATGCTGTAGTTGCACCAGATGCCAAGCTTGGCAAAGGCATACTAATAGAGTGTGGGTGCTTGATAACACCTAATCCTACAATCGGTGACAATGTTGTGGTAAATACGGGGTCACAGGTAAATCACGACAATGTCATTGATGATCATGTCTACATTGCGTCTGGTGTAGTTCTTTCGGGAGGTGTCAGAATAAAATCGAATACACTTCTCGATGATGGTGTAATTATAACACTCGGAAGAACCGTTGGTTCGGATTGCATTATTGGAGCTGGTGCTGTAATAACTAAAGACACTTCAGATAAAATAGTAGCTTATGGTAATCCAGCAAAAGAGATACGAGAAAATCTAAACATCGGGAAATAAGAGAGAAAAATGAAGATTAAAGAACTTCTAGAATATCTAAAAGAAAGTGGAGAAAGCTTCAAGTTCATTGGAGATGAAAACTGTGAGGTAGATGGTTTTTCATCGCTTAAGAACTACAAGGAGGGAACCTTCACATGGATAAAAAAAGTAGAATCAATTCCTAAGGGTATGGATATATCCGGATGCAAACTTGTTATTACGCAAACTGGTGAGAACATAGGCTGTCCAAACATAATTTATACTGATAGCTCAAAGAGAGTATTTTTCTCATTAGTTGAGTACTTTGCTGAGACAAGTAATGAAGTAGACCAGTCAAAAAGCATAGGACATAACACCCTATATTTTCAGCCGAATGCGTGATTGGAGAGGGTGTAAAAATCGGACACAACTGCAGTCTGGATGGGAATATCAAAGTTGGCATAAATAGCATTATCGGGAATAATGTTTCCATAAAGGGAAATGTCAAAATTGGAGAAAACGCCATCATAGAATCAGGCGTTTGCATAGGTGATGCAGACCTTGGATATGTAGAAGGTGCTGATGGACACAGAAAAATGCTGAGCCATTATGGTGGTGTCGAGATTGGTAAATCTGTTTATATTGGAACTGGAACAACAGTTTCTAGGGGAACCATCGATGATACCTTTATTGGAGATGAGACATCGATAGATGCGCTTTGTCAGGTGAGCCACAACTGCATCCTCGGAAAGAAAAATACACTTGTTTCAGGAACGTATTTGTATGGTTCTGTTGAGACTGGTGATAATGTATATATAGCTTCGTCTGTTATCATGAATCAGATTAAGCTAGGAGATAATGTCACAGTTGGCATGAATAGTGTTGTGATGTCTGATGTTGAATCAGGGCTAATAGTATTTGGCACACCGGCTAAGGCACACAAAAAGAGTAAATAATTAATTCGAGGATATAATTTAGCAACAAGGAGTAAGAAATGGTTAAGATCGGTTTAGTTGGATTTGGATACTGGGGACCGAATGTAGCGAGAAATATTTACAGAAATAAGAATTTTGATTTCAAATATCTTTGCGACAAAAAGCCTGAGAGAATTGAGCTTGCAAAGAATACTTATGCTGAGTCCGTTACATACACAGAGAATTTTAGAGACCTACTAGAGGATCCTGAGCTAGAGGCAGTAGCGCTTGCAGTAGAGACTAGCGCTCACTTTCAGCTTGCAAAAGAGGCACTACTTGCAGGAAAGAATGTATATGTAGAAAAGCCTTTCACAGATTCGGTAGAGCAGGCTGTTATTTTGAGGGACCTTGCAAAGGAAAAGAATCTAAAGATACATGTTGACCACATCATGGTATACCACCCAGTGATCAAAAAAATCAAAGAAATAATTGATGGTGGAGATCTTGGAGACTTACTATATTTCGATTGCTCAAGAATAAATCTTGGTCAGCTAAAAAACGATGTGAGCTCAATGTGGGATCTAAGTGTTCACGATCTTTCTATAATAGATTATCTATCAGATGGAGCAGAGCCTGTTGCAGTAAGTGCGATGGGTGAGAAAATCTATACGAAGAGAGAATCGATAACATTTCTTAACATCAAATTCGATAAGTTCCTTGCAAACCTTCGCTCAAGCTGGCTATCGCCAATCAAGGAGAGAAGAATTATCATCGCAGGAACTAAGAAGATGATAGTATACGATGATGTTGATGCACTGAACAAGCTGATCGTTTATGACAAGGGTTTTGATGTAAAAATTGTTGATAATATGGAATATGAAGACTTTGTTGTAAAAACAAGAATTGGAGACGGCATCATTCCTTCGCTTGATCAAGGTGATGCTCTGTTCAACAGTCTTGACCACTTCAGAGACTGCATAGAGAATAATCATGAGTCTGCAACAGGTCCAGACTCAGCAATTAGAATGCTAAAGGTTTTAGAAGAAGCAGATAAGCAGCTAATATAGTTTTTTTGAACAAAAAAATATTTCATTTAGATATTTAGATATTGGAGGAAATGTAGTTATGCAATTTATTGATCTACACAAACAGTACGATGTTATAGAGGCAAAGGTAAACGAGAGAATTCAGGAGATTCTTGCACATAAGCACTTCATAGGAGGAGCTGAAGTTGCAGAGCTTGAGGAAAGACTTGCAGAATATGTTGGAGTAAAGCATGTAATCGCTTGTGCAAGCGGTACAGACGCTTTGACAATTCCACTAATGGCATATGGAGTAAAGAAGACTGATGCGGTTTTCGTACCGTCATTCACATTCTTTGCAAGTGGTGAAAGCGTAAGCCTTGCTGGAGGAACACCAGTATTTGTTGATTCATGCAGAGATACATTTAATATTAATCCTGAGGCTCTCGAAGAGACCATAGAAAAGACTCTTGCTGAAGGAAAACTTACACCTAAGGGCATTATTGCTGTTGACCTATTTGGACTTCCTGCTGATTTTGATGAAATTAGAAAAATAGCTGACAAATATAATTTGTTCGTTCTTGAAGATGCTGCACAGGGCTTTGGTGGAACAATCGGTGGAAAGAAGGCTTGCTCATTCGGTGATGTTGCGGGTACTTCGTTCTTTCCAGCAAAGCCACTAGGATGCTACGGTGATGGTGGTGCTATATTCACAAACTCGGATGAGCTTTATGCAAAGATGAAGTCCATACATGTCCACGGACAGGGATCAGACAAGTATGATAACATTCAGATTGGTCTAAACAGCAGACTTGATACTATTCAGGGGAGCAGTGCTTATCGAAAAGCTAAATATCTTTGATGATGAGCTAGTTAAGAGAAACCATGTAGCTGATTACTACACAAGGGAACTAAAGGATATAGTAGAGACACCAGTAGTACCTGAAGGTTACGGTTCATCATGGGCACAGTTCACACTTAAACTAAAGTCAACTGAGGAAAGAGAAAAGCTAATCAAGACACTTAATGACAATGGAATTCCAGCTATGGTTTATTATCCTATTCCAATGCACAAGTCAACTGCATATGCAGGAGCAAATGAAGGCGTAGTTTTACCTGAGTGTGAAAAGCTTAGCAAGACGGTAATGAGCCTTCCAATGCATCCATATCTAACAGACGATGAGCTAAAGATGATTTGTGATGTTGTAAAGAGTGCATACTAGAAATTATGAATAAAAAAATTTGGATTTTTAATCACTATGCAACTGATACGATGCTCGATCACGGCGGAAGACACTACTGGTTTGCAAAGTATTTAACTAGAGCTGGCTATGACGTGAGGATATTTTGTGCATCGACAGTGCATGACACGGATATAAATTTTGATGTGGGAGAGTCTGGCTACTGCGACAAAGAGGTAGACGGACTCAAGTACACGCTTATAGAGACATCTAATTATGTAGGCAACGGAAAGAGCCGCGTAAAGAATATGTATCAGTACTATAGGCGCATATTTCGTGTAGTTAAAAATTACGAAAAACCAGATGTAATATTTGCATCCTCAGTACACCCTTTGACTTTGCTAGCAGGTATTAAAATCGCTAAGAAATTAGGTGTTAAGTGTATCTGTGAAGTAAGGGATCTTTGGCCAGAAAGTCTTGTGGAATATGACATTATTCCTAGAAACCACATACTTACAAAGCTTATGTATAGAGGTGAACGAAGGCTATATAAGAAGGCAGAATCCCTCATATTCACAATGCCTGGGGCAGTGAAATATATTGAGGATAGAGGCTGGGAAAAAGATGTGCCAAAGAGCAAGATATATAATATCAATAACGGCATTGATCTAGAAGTTTATAACGAAAACAAACTCAATAAGACTGTTGAGGATAGTGACCTAGAAGATAAGAATTTCAAGAAGGTTTTATACACGGGTTCTCTAAGAGCTGCAAACAAGCCAGAAAACTTTATAAAACTAGCCGAATGCCTTGCAGAGGTTTCAGACAATATCAAAATCATAGTTTACGGCGGTGGAGACCAGCTAGAAATACTCCGCGAAAAAGTTAAGGAAAAAGGACTTACTAATATTGTTTTTAAGGGAAGAGTCGATAAGGAATGCATTCCTTATGTTTTGAGCAAAAGTGATTTAAACCTTATGGATGGCGATATAGGTGGTATTTCTAAATATGGAATAAGCGGTAATAAGCTCTTTGATTACCTTGCTAGTGGAAAACCGATAATTATGGACTGCGAGGAAAATGAGTTTGGAATAATAAATTCAAACAAAATAGGAATAGCTAAGAACTTCGAAAATCCAAAGGCGATGGCTGAGACAATAGCCGATATGATTAATGGAGATGAAAAAAGATATGAGCTTTGGTGCGAGAATGCAAAGGATCTTACACTTGAGTTTGATTTCAAGAGACTTACAGATAAATTAATAGAGATAATTGAGGAATAGATAGGCGAGGAAAGATAATGGAATTTACCCATTCTTGGTATAAAAACATAATAGAGCTAGCAAAGAAGCAAGGGTATTCTTTCTGTGATTACTCTAACTATAATAGATATGATCAGGAAATAATACTAAGGCATGATGTAGATATGTCGCTAGAAAAAGCTGTTGAAATGGCTAAAATTGAAAATGAACTCGGCGTTTCGTCAACCTATTTTATTCTAATGTTTACAAACTTCTATAATATCGGAGGAAATAGAGAACGTCATTTGATTAAAGAGCTTGTTAGATTAGGCCATAATGTCGGTTTGCACTTTGATGATACAGTATATTGCTCAGAGAAGGATAGAAGAAGCTTTGACTACAGCAAGGCAATTACACAGGAAGCTAGAATACTTTCTGACATAATTGGTGAGAAAGTAAAATTTATGTCGATGCATAGACCAGACAAAATCACTCTCGATATGAATATCAATACCGACGGAATAATAAATGCCTATGACAAGGTCTTTTTTGATGGAGAAATCAAATATGTCTCAGACAGCAGAAGGTGCTGGAGAGAAGATGTTGATAGCATAATTGCAGAAAAGAAGTTTGACAAGATTCAAATGCTTGTTCATCCACTTTGGTATTACGAAAAAGAAATATCAATAGGGGATGCCCTAAAGAAGATAATTGACTCTAGCGTACACGATAGATATTTGGCAATTAAAGAAAATATAAGTAACACTAGCGAGATACTTAACGAAAAGGACTATATTTAGAGTGTAATTAATCCTACGGAGGTAATCATGAAGTTATCAGAATTAAATATTGTGATAGACGAACAAATTGAAGTGGTTAACGATGGTGAATTCGAGACCGTCATGCTTTCAGGACTCAGGTTTGATGAAAGACTCAAAACCATTTCATACATTCTATCTATGAAATATTTTCCAGCTGTTAGGGATGCAGGCGTAAGCTGCATAATATGTCCTAAAGATATAGCAGAGGATATAAGGAAAGAATTTGATGGAGGTATCTGCACATCAGATGATCCTAAAACTGTTTTTTTCCAAGCGCATGAGGCTATATCAAAACAAAGAGAGCATATCTTTGATACTGTCATAGGTGAAAATTGCAATATTGCAGAATCAGTTGTAATTTCACATAAGAACGTAAGGATAGGAAACAATGTAACCATAGATCCCCAGGTTGTAATTTATGACGGGGTTGTCATAGACGATAATGTTAGAGTAATGAGCGGTACAGTTATAGGCTGTCCTGCATTCTATTACTATGGAGAGGGACCAAAGAAAAAGCTAGTATATAGTTCAGGGACTGTTCACCTATACGAGGGATCTACAATCCATACAAATGTAACCATCCAAAAGGGTGTAATTGGCGGAGAAACTAAGATAGGACGCTATTCGTCCATAGATAATTGCATAATGGTAGGTCATGATACTTGGATTGGTGAAGATGTTATTGCTGCAGCAAATATAACATTTGGAGGCTGGGCAGAGGTTGGAGATAATACTTTTCTTGGTGTCCAGTCATGTATAGCACCTATGACTAAGGTGGGTAAGAATTGTAAGATATCTATGGGAGCAGTAGTTACAAAAGATGTTGCTGATAATTCTCAGGTTTCGGGAAACTTTGCAATTGATCACAAGCTCTACATAGAGCATCTAAAGTCAATTTTAGGTGACAAATAAATCTAGGTAGCTCTTTCGAAAGAAGGTATAAATGTTTTTAAGTGAGATTTTAGAAAAAATGGGGATTGCCTTTGAGGTGATGGATGAAAGGCCAGTGGAGTCATTAGGGCTAGTCAGTTACAATGATGGCTCAGATGTGTGTACATTTGCCGAAAAAATATCTTTTATCAAAAATATACCTGATGGCATTTCAATGCTAATAACCAAAAGGGAAGTTGCAGAAGAGCTAAAGTCTAAAGACAGAAACTATGGAGTAATTGCAACAGAATACCCTAGAGCTGTGTTTTTCTCGCTACACAACTACCTGACTAAAACAGATGGATATAGAAGGGAAAACTATCCGACTATTATAGGTGAGAATTGTAATATCAGCAAGATGGCATATATTGCGGATAACAATGTTACGATAGGAAACAACGCGACAATAGAGGAATTTGTATCAATCAAAGAAAATACGGTTATAGGAGATAACTCAGTAATTAGAGCAGGCACAGTAATAGGTGGAACTGGTTTTGAGTTTAAGAAAAACGGAGAAGGAACAGAGAGCTTTCTGGTAGAGCATGTTGGCGGTGTAAGGATAGGCAAGAATGTCGAGATACAGCACAATGTATGCTTAGATAAGGCGATTTATCCATGGGATAATACAATTGTAGACGATTACAGCAGCATAGATAATCTTGTGTATATTGCCCATGGTGTCAAAATTGGAAAGCTTAGTCTTGTCGCATCTGGCGCTACAATAGGTGGTCGCTGTAACATAGGTGACAATGTTTGGATTGGACTTGGTGCAGTTATCAGAAATGGAATTGATTTAGGCTCAGGTAGCAGGGCAAATATGGGAGCTGTTGTTACCAAATCAGTGGACGAGGGAGAAGCTGTGAGCGGAAACTTTGCAATTAATCATGATAAACTCGTTAGAGAACTGAAAAGAAAATAGGAGTAAGATATGAAGCTCAAAGTTTTATATATAACATTTACAGATTTTGGTGAAGTTGCATCAGGATCTTCTGTAAGACCTTTTAGAATGTATAATGCACTTGTGAATCTTGGTCACGATGTAAAGCTACTTGAGGGGCAACAAAACAGAAGAAAAGAAAGAAAGGAAAAGGTCAAAAAAATCATAGACTGGCTTGATGAAAATAGACCTGACCTTTGTTATGTAGAACCACCTTCGGGTCCGTTTTTTAATCAAATAGATTTGAAATTGCTAAAGAAGGTTCATAAAATGGGAGTTCCAATAGGGCTGTTTTATAGAGATTTCTACTGGAAATTTCCGAAGTGGGCGTGGAGTGATACCCCTTGGTGGAAATGTGCTATTTTGATTGCAATGCATAAGCGTGATTTAAAAGTATTTAAAGAATGTTGCGATGTGGTATATTTTCCATCTGTTGAATGTATAGAACATTTTACCTATGTAGACTTTAAGAAAACAGGTTCATTACCACCGGGTTGTGTAGTACCAAGCAAGAAAATAAATACAGGTGCAAGAGAAATTTTCTATGCAGGAGGTGTTAGAGACGCTGATGGTGTCGATGATTTACTTGTTGCTTTAGATAATATAAACAATAAAGGGCTTAATATAAAGTTCAATTTAATAACAAAGAAAAATGAACTTGTACATATAAAAACCAGGAATTATTAAAGAAAGATTGGATATCTATAGTGGAAGCATCTGGTGATGAGCTAGAACCTATTTATGAAAAAAATGTGATTTAGGAGTTATTCCTAGAAAGAGGCATTTTTACATGGATATGGCAATATCCGTTAAAGTTCTAGAATGTTTAAGTCATGGACTTCCGATGGTTTCGACAGATTGCCCTGCAATATCAAGATTTATATTAGAAAATGAAAGCGGTCTAATCTGTAAAGAGGATCAGAGGGTCTAGAGAAAGCTATTTTAGAGTATTATACTAATGACGAACTTTACCACGCTTTGTTAGATAATGTAAAAACAGCTGCATTGAACAATACTTGGGAAAAAGAGAGTTGAGCAGGTGATTTCAGACTTACTTAACAAATAGTAATTTTACTCAAAAACAAAAGGAGAATTAATACTAGAGGCTAGTATTATAAAATTAATTATGAAAATAATGCATGGAATGAGAGAGGTTGCAGGTCAAGCATATTACTCAGTTAAGGGGCTGAAAAGCAATGGGTATGATGCAGAAACTCATATTATGGGATGAATCACCTCTTAAGTATCCTTACGATGAATGTTTGATGATGGTACAGGGGAAAAAATACATGTACCCAATATACGCCCTAAAAACCTTCGCAAACTTTGTTAAATGCGCATTTAAGTACGATACATTTCACTTTCACTTTGGGCATAGCCTTCTGCCTTGGAATTTCGACCTACCATTTTTGAAGCTGCTAAAAAAGAATATTTTCTTTGAATTTCACGGATCAGACGTTAGGCAGGAATCCATAGCATATAGAATGAACCACTACTGGAGAGAGGTCGGCTTGACGAATGAAGAGAAGCTTAGAGTAAGAATGCTTAAACTAGGGAAATATGCTAAGGCTTTCATTGTTCACGACGATGAGCTTCTTCCGCATTTTCCGGCGGAGCTTCAGCCTTTTGTTGTTCCTTTAAGGATAGAGCCGGATAAATTTGAGCCTAAATATCCTGATCCTAATAGAAAGACGGTGACCATAGTTCATGCACCTTCAAATAGAGGAGTTAAGGGAACAAGCTATGTAAATAAGGCTGTCGAAAATCTGAAGAAAAAATACGATATAGAATATATATTGGTTGAAAATATGACTCAGGAAGATGCCTTCAAGGAATATAGGAAAGCCGATGTAATAGTAGATCAGATTCTCGGAGGAACCTATGGTGTATTCGCAATTGAAGCTATGGCTATGGGTAAGCCTGTAATTACATATATAACAGATAATATGCAGAGGAACCTGCCAGAGGAGCTACCTATAGTTAGCGCTTCACCTCTCAATATAGAGAGCGAATTAGAGAGAGACTGATAAATGACGGAAAGCTTAGACATGATCTTGGCGTTGCTGGTAGAAAGTATATAGAAATCTACCATGATTGCAAGAAAAATGGCAAGGTTATTGGTCAAATATATGAAGGCAAGGCAAAGAAGCTTAGTGGAAGAGCTGCCTTTGAGGAAGTAAAAGAGCTTTAGTTATGAGTGATAGTAAACTTGGTAATTTCATAAAAGGAAGCGCAATACTCGTGCTTGCAAATATGATGATTAAAGCGATAAATTTTTTCCTGTTACCGCTTTATACAAAGTATTTGACACCGACAGAGCTTGGTATTTCGGATTCTATAACCAATGTGACGGCTATACTTATGCCACTTCTTATGCTAGGTCTAGACTCTGCTTTCAGTGCGTTCTACTTTGATGAGAGAACAGAAGAGCATAAGAGCAAAGTGTTTAACACCTCACTGATAACGCTCATAATTGCCGGCATAACACCATTTATAATAGCGATATTCAGCAAGGATATTTCTCTTTGGCTATTCCATACCGAAAAGCATCAAATTCTAGTTGCTGTTTCGCTTATAACCATAAGCTTTAACCTTTGGTATACGCCATACGCTTTGCACGCAAGGATGGAAAATCGAATGTTCCTCTTTGCTATGGTAAATGTAAGCGCATCGCTTTTGATGATAGGCACAAACATAGTGTTTGTATCTGTACTTCACCTAGGTGCATTTGCTTTGATACTAAGCTCTGCGATAGTACAGCTATTTCAACTTCTGGCATACCTAATTTTCTTGCCGAAGCTATTCAGGTATAGGGAGTACGATAAAGCTCTTTTACACCAAATGCTAAAGTACTCGCTTCCTATTATTCCAACTGCGATTGCTGCTTGGTTTTTGAACCTTTCAGATAGATACTTTATACTGCACTATTTCTCGGCAGCCGAGGTAGGAATCTATGGAATTGGAGCAAGATTTAGCTCTGTGCTATCGATTCTATCAAATGCAGTATTTACAGCATACACCACGTTTGCCTTTGACAAGAAGGATGATGAGGATGCCAAATACCAGTATAAGCGAGTGCTAGGGTTCTACTATATGGTTTTGATGATAACATGTATCTTCGTGACTATGTGGGGTAAGGAAATCATTGCAGTAATGTCAAATACATCGTATGGGGCAGCGTACTGCTTCTTCCAGGACTTCTCTTTGGACAGGTTATGTATGGCGTTTCAGTTATCGTCGGATACGGCCTGTCGTTTGAAAAGAAAACTGGATATATATTGCTGGCAAATGTAATTGGCGCAGTGCTAAACATAGTGCTGAATGTAGTCTTTATTCCAAGCTATGGACCAGAGGCTGCTGCGTACACAACCTATGTAGGTTACTTTGTTATGGCGATTCTGCTCTATGCATTTGCACAGAAAGTATACCCGTGCGATTACGGCATATCAAAGCTTTTAATAAGCAATGTAGCTATTATAGCTCTTTCAATATTTATGAACCACTATGAGCTAGGACTTGCTTTTAGAGCCCTGCTCACAGCTATGTCTATCGTTTTTATCTGTATAATTTACAGGAATGCGATAAAGGATATTTTTTCGATTCTTATCAGAATCAAGGGTAAAATAAGGGGTTAAGATGAATTTATCCAAGCAGAAAACAGATTCCATACTTATAGGAGCTCTAGTCTTCTCCGTCTTCTTTGGCGCGAGCATAGGCTTTGGTTTTAGAGTTGCCGGAATTGTTGTAACGCTGTTTAGAGTGGCGATACCACTACTTTTGTGTGTTTTCTTTTATCGTGCATATAGAAATAAGGAACTGAAATTCGAATCCCTAGATAAATCTTTTGTAATACTCATGGCGGTATGGTTCATATATAGCATAGCATTAATGCTGCTAAGAGGAACAATTACAGACAAGGATGCTTTTAAAGAGCTGCTTCAGATGTTTTTACAGTTTTCCATAGCACTATGCGTTCTCCTTGCCGTGAAGATAGAAGGCATGGAAAATCGCATTTTCTTGTTCTGTAAAGTATCGATAGTAGCCTTGACATTGTTAGGAATATTTGAGATTGTAACGGGTAATCACCTGTCTACATCAAGCTACTACAATGTTTCAGCCATGGCTAATTCAAGTAGTGGCATTCCTAGTGTTGCGACGGGAATCTTCTTTAACGAAAACGATTACTGTGCTTGTCTTGCGCTATTTTCACCGCTTTTCTTTCCTCAGCTTGGGAAGAAGCTATATGTTAATGCGCTGAATGTGATTGAATTATCTTTGATGGAGTTCCTTCTTTTGAAGGATGATGCAGTAATCTGTCTATTTGGTATATGCTTAGGACTTTTGATTTATTCCATTGTATCGATGGTTAAATATAGATGGCTAATCGCTGGAGCTATATACGCTTATGGTCTAGAAAAGCTGATAATGACATTTTCTCTAAAGAGAGGGGATAGAGGACTAGGAAACGAGGTTTTCGAGCAGTTTTCTGGTGTAAATAGTCAGACTGGATCAGCCTATATAAGAATGAACACCTATATAACGGAGTTTACTCATGCAATTAGAGATGCCAAGGGGCTTGGATACGGACCTTATGGAGTTAATAAATTTCTTGCTCCATTTGATCACAACTATGTCCTGAGCAATCCACACTCGCTGTGGCTTGAAATCATTGCAAACTATGGTATCGGTATATTCATATTCTTGTAAGCATCTGCATCTTATCGCTGGCAGTAATGATTGTTTGCGGTGAAAAAAAAGATAGAGTAAGAGCTGTGCTCATTCCTATGGATATCATCTTTGTAATAGTTGGGTTTGCTTCTAGCAACTACATAGGTATAGCATACTGGTGGATAGTAATAGCCCTATCTGTCGCTTATGCATCAAAGCTTTTAATCGCAGGTGGTACTAGGAAAAGCATAAAGAAAAAGTACATCGTAGCAATAGTAGCATTACTGTTTTGTCTAATAGGAGTGGCATATGCTGCGCTTACTTCAAGCTCTGTAAGATATAAGTTCCAGCTTCCGCTTAAGCCTGTATTTGAAACGGAAGCGAGCTATAGGTTTGAAAGAATTACAAGTAAGGGTGTTAGCAAGGTGGCTGTTGTCTTTGATGGTAAGGAAGTAAAGAAGCTTGCCGTCAAGGATGGAAAGTTTACATACGAAATGGAGCTAGCAAGCCTAAATGAAGGCTGGCATTACTATCGCTTTGATTACTTCACAGATGATGGAAAGGAATCTGGTCACGAGGCTTATTTCGTAAATAAGCTTGACGAGAGGTCTTCAATTTTGATGCCGGAGGAGCATATCATCAATGCAAGATATTTCAACAGAGGTATGCATATAAAGATGGATGACTTTTACTATAATAAAAAACTCAGCGAAAGCAAGTATGAAGCTATGGGTCCGTACTGGAAGCCAGACGAAATGACTGATAAGAATGTCGATCAAAGAGTGCTGCTTGACAAAAACGGAATTCCAAAGATTATAGCAGGGAAAGATAAATTCGAGTACGATGTAGACCTTGCTACGAGCTATGCTTTGATATGGTATACAGAAGCAATTGAAGACAATAACGCTGAAGCAAGGCACAGATTTATAAGCTGCACAAATTGGCTTTTGGAACATCAAAAGCCTGACGGTTCCATTCCTATGATGCTTGGTAGCAGATATAGAGAGGACACTGTAAATAGCGGATGGGTATCGGCAAAGGCACAGGGAAGAGCCTTAAGTGTATTTGCAAGAGCCTATAAGTTAACTGGTGATGAGAGATATCTTGAGGCAGGAGAAAAGGCACTTGGATTTCTAAATGAGAAATGCCTAAGAAACTTTGATGGCAGTATTGATAAACAATCTGCATTTACAGATTACCTAGGCAAGGATGGTAAATTCGCTTATTATGAGGATTATTCAAATCTAACTCCACATTATAGACTTGATACGCAGCTTTATGTTCTCATAGGACTTTACGACTGGAGTCAACTTGATGCACCAAATAGCAGTAAGCAGATTGCGAAAGAAAGCTATGATAAAGGTGTAGAAATGTTAAAGAGGACATTGCCAATATACGACTTAAACGGATACTTGACAGGCGATTTGATGCATTTATCGGAAGGGCAATTAGTGGCCTTGGATAGCGATGACAAGTTTGCGAAGTGCATAGTGATGCTAAAGGCGATATACGAACAAAGCGGAGACGAGAAAATCAAAGCTTTCTACGGAAAATATAGTAATTTTATGATGGATAAATTCTATAAGCAACACGATGTGCTGTTGAAATAGAAACTATGTAAGTATTGGGTGAATTTAAAAGACTATGAGAGATAAATATTTATTTTTAATAAATTCCACATTTCCTCCAAGGTTAGTAAAGCGTATGGATTTGCTAAAGGACAGCTTTGATATACATACGATTTACTGGGATAAGGATGGTGAGGCAGGACTTGAGCTTCGTAGAGACTATGTATCTGTTAATAGGATAGATATATCTGCAAACAGGACAAATCCTATGAAGCGAATAGTTCCAACGCTGAAGTTCATAAAGCAGGCGCTCGCTTTGATTAAGGAATTAAAGCCAAGGGTTATCCATGTGCAAAGCTACGATACCCTTGTGATAGCATATAGGTACAAAAACAAATTTGATGCTGATGTTAAAATCATCTACGAAGTACCAGATATACATTACTACCTCACAGATGAAAAAAAAAGAGTTTTCCTATCAATTTACTGTCTAAGCAGCTGAAACGCAGGGAGCTTCACATGCTGAGACTTGTTGATTTAATTGTTGTTACAAGTAGAAGCTTTTTGGGTCACTTCGAAGGGCATTTTGATATGGAAAAAATAATATTCATGCCAAACATGCCAGATGCTAGATTGTTCAATAATTATGCAGAGCTTAGGAAGAAAAATGAGGGAAGACCGTTCACAGTTGGATATATCGGAGGAATACGTTATATAAATGAGCTTAAGAGACTTACTGAGGCTATTGATGGAACTGGGGTTAAGCTTCTAATGGCAGGCTTTGAGAACGGAAGCTATTTCAAGGAGCTTGCAGAGAAAAAGGACTTCATTGAATACCGTGGTAAATTCTTCTATGACGATGAAATTGCAGAGCTGTATTCTAAATGCGATTGTATTTTTTCTGTTTATGACGCATCGATGGAGAATGTTAGGATAGCCCTTCCAAACAAGCTATACGAATCAATCTTTGCTAGCATGCCAATCATTGTAGCGAAGAACACATACTTGTCTGAGCTTGTTAAAGAGTGGAATATAGGGCTTGCTGTGAACCACCTTTCAGCAGATGAGATGCGTGAAGCTATACTGAAGCTAAGAGATGATAAGGAATTTTACAATGCCATTAGAGAAAACTCTTTGAACATGCAGAGTGAGTTTTCCTTTGAGGCGTATAACAATAGACTTTTGGCAATGATTAAGGAATTATTTTAAATAATTATGATATATTTGAGGGGTATTTAACAAAAGGAGTACAAGCATGATCAATGTAATAGGGCTAGGATATATAGGTCTTCCAACTGCGCTGATACTGGCTAAATCTGGGAAGCAAGTGGTCGGCACAGATGTGAAGAGCGATATTGTAGATAGCCTGCGTGAAAAAAAGGTGACATTTGAAGAACCAGGTATGGCCGAGCTCTTAGAGAAGGCACTTGAAAATGAAATAGAGTTCAAGACACATCCTGTTGAGTCATCATTTTATATAATTACCGTACCGACACCATATGATTCAGTATCAAAGAAGCTTGATTGCAAATATGTAGAGGACGCAACAAAATCCGTGCTCGAATTTGCTGAAGATGGTGCGATTATTGTTTTAGAATCTACAGTTACGCCAGGCGCCATAGATAAATATATTAGACCGATAGTTGAAGATTATATTGCTAAAACAGGTAAGAAAATCAACCTAGCACATGCTCCTGAGAGGGTTATGCCAGGAAACATAATATATGAAATCGAAAATAACGCTAGAACTGTAGGAGCAGATAGCGAAGAAATAGCCCTAAGAGTAAAGGAAGTTTATAAGAGCTTTTGTAAGAGCGAAATCAATTTAACCGATATTAAGACGGCAGAGATGACGAAGGTAGTTGAGAATACCTTTAGAGATGTAAACATAGCTTTTGCAAACGAGCTAGCAAAAATCTGTAGACAAGGCGGGGTAGATGTTAACGAAGTGATTAGGATATCGAACATGCACCCTAGGGTAAACATACTTTCGCCAGGACCGGGTGTCGGCGGGCATTGCATATCTGTAGATCCTTGGTTTTTAGTCGGAGAATATCCACTTTTGACAGAACTGATTTACAAGGCACGTAAGATAAACGATTCCATGCCTGAGTACGTTCTAAAGCGCGCTTATGACATAATGAAGAAAAATGGCCTAAAGGATTTTACTAGGGTGGGAATTTACGGACTCACATACAAGGAAAATGTGGATGATGTGAGAAACTCGCCGACTATGCAGATGCTCGAATACCAAAAGGAGAATCTAGCAAGCCCGCTAAAGGTCTATGACCCTATGGTCAAAAATGATATAGTTGATAATCAGTACCATAATCTAGATAAATTCCTTGCAGATGTTGATTTTGTAATAATAATGGTCGCTCATGATGAGATAATACAGAATCTAGATCTACTCAAGGGCAAACTGGTTCTTGATACTAGAAATATAGATAAGAATAATAAATGGGGATTCGAGTCACTGTAAGCTGATTGCAGATAATAAACCCAGCAAGTGTACAATGCTTAAGGAGGCAGGAATGAAAAAAGTAGTGGTGGTTTTTGGTACAAGACCAGAAGCTATAAAAATGTGTCCACTAATAAAGGAACTACAAAATAGAGATGATTTTGAAGTGTTTGTTCTTGTCACTGGACAGCACAAAGAAATGCTGGAGCAGGTGCTTGAATGCTTTGATGTAAAAGAGAATTTCAATCTCGAAATAATGAAGCAAAACCAAGATCTCTTTGATGTCACAGGCCTAGTCCTAGAGAGAATTAAGAGCGTACTCGAGAGAGAAAAGCCAGATATTGTCTTGGTTCATGGAGATACAACGACGAGTTTTGCTGCGGCACTTGCTGCGTTTTATTTGAAGATTCCAGTGGGACATGTCGAAGCAGGGCTTAGGACATATAACAAATACTCACCTTACCCAGAGGAATTCAATAGGCAGGCCATAGGCTCAGTTGCAGATTTTCACTTTGCACCTACAGAGACAGCAAGGCAAAATCTACTAAAAGAGAACAAAAAATGACGAAAGCATATTCATAACGGGAAACACCGTTATTGACTCGCTAAAAACAACAGTAAAGGAAAACTACACAAACGAATATATCTCAGATGAAGGCAGAATGATTTTGCTAACTATGCACAGAAGGGAAAACCTGGGCGACTCAATGAAGAATGCTTTTAGGGCGATTTTGAAGGTGGTAAACGAGGTTCCTGATCTCTACCTTGTATATCCAATTCATCTGAATCCCGCAGTAAGAGAAGCTGCTTATGAGGTTTTTGAAAATCATCCTAGAATAGAGCTAATAGAACCTTTAAATGTGATAGACTTCCATAACTTCATCAAAAAATGCTTCTTTGTCATCACAGACTCAGGAGGAATACAGGAAGAAGCTCCTTCGCTAGGAAAGCCTGTGCTTGTTATGAGAAATACTACTGAAAGACCAGAAGGTGTAGAAGCAGGTAGCACAAAGCTCATAGGGCTCGACGGAGATAATATATATAAAGAAATGATGAAGCTCATCAATGAGCCTGAAGAATATGATAAGATGAGCAAGGCGGTAAATCCATATGGTGATGGAAACGCATCAAAAAGAATTTGTGATATCCTATCAGAGAAACTTTGAGACCTGATTAATTGTACATCAAAGGGAAGACGTTAATGAAGTTTCGTCTTCCCGTTTCTATGTTAAATTTACTTAGGGGTGAATATTATGAGATTGAAATTAAGAATTGGTCTTGCTTTGTGCATAGTGCTAGTAATTGGTGTAATGTATGCTTATGCAGATGAAAACAATCAACGGGCACTAGCGGCAGAACTTTATGTTACAAATGATGCTTGCATATATAGGGCAGGTACAGATGAACTTGTAGCAAGTAAAGCCCAGTGGATAGAGCAGGATGGCAAAAAATATCTGACAAGTGAAACTGGCGAAATATATAAGAACCAGTTTGTGTCCTTTGGTCCATATAGATATTATCTAGGTGCTGACGGTGCTGCAGGTGAGGATATCTTCCAAGCAGGAGATGGCGAAACCTATAATGCAAATAACAACGGCGAGATTGTAAGGGATGATCAAAGGATAGAGAAGAATGGAAATAGTTACCTATCTAACGAAGACGGTAAAATCTATAAAGATCAGTTCATAGTACATGACGGCGAGAAATTTTCCGTTGACAAAGAAGGCGCAATTCAAAAGGGTATATTTATAGGTAAGGACGGAAGCTACTATAACGCCAGTGATACAGGAGAAATACAGAGAAAAGCTCAGTGGATAGAGAAGGGCGGAAAATACTATTATTCTAATGCCGAGGGCGTTCTCTACGTAAACCAGTTTATTAAATTTGGCTATCATAGATACTATATGGGTAAAGACGGAGCAGCCATGACTGGAGTTTTCAAAGTGCCAAACAATCACAGCTATAATGCTGATGAAACTGGAGAGTTTATCAGAAAAGCGCAGTGGATAGAGCAAAATGGCAAGAGGTATTTCTCTAATGAGGATGGGGAAATTTACACAAACCAGTTTCTATATTTTGGAGCAACAAAATACTTTGTTGGACCTGATGGGGCAGTTAGAGACGATATTAACTTTGAGGGAATAGACTTTGGAATACAGCAGAGTCCTAACTATAACATCGGAAGAGCAGAAAAACCAATAGACTATATAGTTATTCATCACTGGGGACATGAGGGACAGTCTTTCTCAGGAGTCGTTTGCTGGCTTTGCAGAATGAATGGAGATTCCTCAGCTCACTATGTTGTGCAGGGCGGCAGAGTTGAGTGCATAGTAAATCCAAACGATACAGCTTGGCATGCAGGAAACTGGAACTACAACCTCAGAACTATAGGAATAGAGTGCAGACCAGAAATGACAGATGGTGACTTTGATACAACGGCTAGACTAATAGCAAATCTTTGGAAGATGTACGGAAAGAAGCCTATAATCGGTCATAGGGACATAATTCCAACAGCTTGCCCAGGTAAATACTACACAAGGTTTGCAGAACTTACACAGCTTGCAGAAAGCTACTATAATAAGTAATATTCGGAGGAAAAATGAATTTTGATATTTTGATAATTGGCGCGGGAATCAGTGGCACCATGCTAGCTAGAGAGCTTTCTCGCTACAAGCTTAAGATAGCGGTGGTCGATAAGGAAAACGACGTCGCTAACGGTGCTACCATGGCAAATTCTGCGATAGTTCATACAGGCTACGATCCAGAGGACGGAACACTAAAGGCAAAGCTAAATGTTAGGGGCTCGCGTATGTACCCTAAGCTTTGTGAGGATCTAAACTGCCTCATCAAAACAACGGGTGCCTATGTTGTTGCTTGCAATGGCGATGAGGAGAAGCAGCTTGATGTTTTAGCTGAAAGGGCTTTGAGAAGAGAAATACCGCATGAGTTTTTGACAGGTGATGAGGCGAGAAAGCGCGAGCCGAACCTAGTCGATGCAATAACCAAGGTACTTTCGTTTCCTACGACAGCAGTAATTTATCCTTGGGAAGTTGCAATCGCTTGCATGCAGGTTGCAATAGGAAATGGTGCAGAGCTGTTCCTAAACCACGAGGTTAAGAGCATATCAAAATCAGAAAGCGGCTATACTGTCAAAGCGGGAGATAAGGAATTTAGTGCAAAATTAATTATCAATGCCTCAGGTACTGGTGCAGAAGAAATCTGCAAGATGATCACAGAGAATGTAGGTTTTCAGATTAAGCCAAGACGCGGAGAATACTTTGTCATAGAAAAGAATGTTCACATCGTAGATAATGTCATTTTCCCAGTACCTACGGAGAAGGGAAAGGGCGTTCTTGCAGTCCCTACAGTTTATGGAAATACTTTGATTGGTCCAAATAGCGAGCCTATAGACGAGGCGAGCATCGCAACAAGCGATGATGGAATAAAGTACATCAAAGATAATATTACAAGAATCCTAAAGGAAGTTCCACTGAACAAGGCGATTCGTACCTTTGCTGGCGTAAGACCAAGCTCAACATCAAAGGACTTCATTATAGAGCCACTAGGAGAAGACAATCCTAACTTCATCAATATTGCATCAATCGAATCACCAGGCCTTGCAAGTTCCCCGGGAATCACAGAATACGTAATTGATAAGTACATCAAAGATAGACTAGAGCTTGAGCTAGACCCTAATGCAGTCATGACGAGAAAGGGCGATATCGTGATGGCAAAGCTCACAGATGAAGAGAAGAATGCTGTCATCAAAGAAAACCCACAGTATGGAAATATAGTCTGTCGCTGCGAGCAGATTTCAGAGGGAGAAATCGTTGCAGCTATAAATGCGGTATGCGGTGCGCGTAGCGTCAAAGGTGTAAAGAAGCGCGTTCGCCCAGGAATGGGTAAATGCCAAGGAGGATTCTGCGAACCTAAGGTCGTTAAAATCTTAGCACGAGAGCTAAACTGCTCGCCAGTTGATGTCGTGCTTGACAGAAAGAAATCAAAGATATTAGGAAGGGAGAATCGCTAGTATGAGACAGTGTCAGGCAGTAGTTATAGGTGGAGGCTGTGGCGGTCTTGCTGCGGCAGCAAAGCTAAAGCAGGAAGGTCTCAAAGATGTAGTTCTCATCGAAAAAGATGCAGAGCTAGGCGGCGTTCTCAACCAGTGCATACATAATGGCTTTGGTCTAACAACCTTTAAGGAACAGCTCAGCGGGCCAAGTTTTGCGGAAAGATACGAAGATCAGGTAGTTGAAGTCGGTGTCGAAGTCAAACTGAACACCATGGTAACTCACATGAGTCGTGATAAGGTGATTGAGTACGTAAACCAAGAAGAGGGATATCAAAAGCTACAGGCAGACATCATCATCCTATCAGTAGGTTGCTACGAAAGAAGCCGAGGTGCTCTAGCTATTTCCGGTGAACGTCCGACAGGAGTCTACACAGCAGGTCAGGCTCAGAGATATCTAAACATAGACGGCTACATGGTAGGAAAGAGTGTGTTCATCCTAGGCTCAGGTGATATAGGACTCATCATGGCAAGAAGAATGAGCCTTGAGGGAGCAAAGGTGCTCGGCGTGGCAGAACTCATGCCTTACAGCAACGGACTCCCAAGAAATATGAAGCAGTGCCTTGATGACTTTGGGATTCCGCTATATCTCTCACATACAGTAACAAATGTTTACGGCGAAGATAGACTAGAAAAAATTGAACTAGTAAAGGTGGACGAAAATAGAAACCCTATCCCAGGAAGCGAGATGTATTTTGATGTAGATACACTGCTACTAAGCGTAGGACTGATTCCAGAAAACAGCCTTGCAGAGGAAGCTGGAATAGACATGGACATGAGCACTCGCGGCCCTATAGTAGACGAAAACTACATGACGTCAGTGCCAGGAATTTTCGCATGCGGAAACGGACTTCACGTTCACGACCTAGCAGACTTTGTAACAAAGCAGGCAGGAGAAGCTGCGCTAGGTGCACTCAGATACTTAAACGGCTCGGGCGGTGATTACAGCAGTGTCAAAGCAGGAAACCTCATCGGCTACGTGGTTCCAGCAAAGCTGCATAATGAAAACTTGCCTAAGACTGTAACTCTTTATTTCAGAGTAAGAAAGCCTTTGACAGATGTTACAATAGAAATAAGTAAGGGCGATAAGGTGATAAGGTCAATCCACAAAGATCACCTGATACCTTCTGAGATGGAGCAAGTAATTATTGCAAATACCATGCTAGAGGATGCCGAAGGGGATCTGCTAGTTCAAATAAAAGAAAGCTAAAGGAATTGAAATGAGACAAGAGGAATTAGTTTGTGTCAACTGCCCAAAGGGCTGCAATGTAACAGTGCAGCTTGAGGGAGATGAGGTCAAAGACGTACAGGGATATGGCTGTAAGGAAGGTCTAAATTACGCGCGCCAAGAGGTAATAAGACCAATGCGAATCCTTACATCAACGGTTAGGATAGAGGGCGCTTTGAGCAGAGTTATTCCAGTCATAACAGATGGAGAAATACCTCTCGACATGTGGCAGGAGGCAATGGATGAAATAAAGACTATCAAAGTACAGGCGCCGATTGCAGTAAATCAGGTTATCATAGCTGATTTTCTAGGAACGGGTGTAAATCTCGTGTCAAGTAGAACTATGCGGAAAGCCTAAATTCATCTGAAAAATACAGGCTTTGCGAATTTCCCATACAGAAGTTTGGAAAGTTGACATCGAATTGCACTGTGATATAATATAGGTAATAAAAGCCAACGGCATGCACTTTTGCACGCCAAAAAAGACGGAGGTGCGACTCCGTCTTTTTCATTGGGCTAATTGTCATCACTTAGACTATCTAACCACTTGCAGATGTAATGTGCGATTACTTCTGCCATAATAGCCGATATTAAAGCCAATAGCTTAAGCACTTTTGCACCTCCTTTCCGTTGCCGGTTTGGAGAATGACAACAGAAGTAGTATAGCATAAGTCTAGTTAGGGGATTTAATTCCCCATACTTGTTTAAAATAAGTAAATTTTGTGATATACTACAAGGTGCTAATAAACGGTAGGAGGCAAAGATGAGCGAACCTATTTCAAATAACTTTATACATAATTTCATAGACAAGGACTTGGAGGACGGAGTATACAAAGAGGTATATACTCGTTTTCCGCCTGAGCCAAATGGCTATCTACACATCGGACATGCTAAGGCAATTTGCGTCAACTTCACAACTGCGCTAAAGTACAATGGAAAGTGCAATCTCAGATATGACGATACAAACCCTGTCAAGGAGGATGTAGAGTATGTTGATGCAATCGAAGAGGACATCAAGTGGCTTGGTTTTAAGTGGGAGAAACAGCTATGGGCGTCTTCATATTTTGAGACAATGTACGATGCTGCTGTTGCCTTAATCAAAAAGGGAAAGGCCTTTGTAGATGACCTTACTGCAGAGCAGATTAAGGAATACAGAGGAACTCTCAAGGAGCCTGGTAAGGAGAGCCCATACAGAAATAGAAGTGTAGAGGAGAATCTCGCTTTGTTTGAGGACATGAGGGCTGGTAAGTTTGCCGACGGTGAGAAGGTTCTTAGAGCAAAGATTGATATGTCATCTCCGAACATAAATATGAGAGATCCTGTTATTTACAGAATCGCACATGTTCACCATCATAACACAGGTGATAAATGGTGCATCTATCCGATGTACGACTTTGCTCACCCTATAGAGGATGCGATTGAGGGAATCACGCATTCGCTTTGCTCGCTAGAGTTTGAGGACCACAGACCGCTATACAACTGGGTTTTGGATGAAGTTGGCTTTTGGGAAAATCCGCCTCGCCAGATTGAGTTTGCAAGACTTAACCTAACAGGAACGGTTATGAGCAAGAGACTTCTCAAGGGACTTGTTGATGACGGCGTTGTTGAGGGATGGGACGATCCACGCATGCCTACCATTGCAGGCCTGAGAAGAAGAGGCTATACACCTGAGGCAATCAGAGACTTCTGTGAGAGAATAGGCGTGGCCAAGGCTAACAGCACGGTTGAGTCATCACTTCTTGAGCACTGCGTCAGAGAGGACCTTCAGGACAAGGTTGAGAGCAGAAACGTAGTTGAGAATCCTATCAAAGTTGTAATAACAAACTATCCTGAGGATAAGACAGAGATGGTTGAGATAGAGAACAATAAGAATGTTCCAGAGATGGGCGTGAGAGAGATTCCATTCTCAAATGAACTCTACGTCGATGGAGAGGACTTCATGGAGGTTCCTGCAAAGAAGTATTTCAGACTCTTCCCTGGTAATGAGGTGAGATTTAAGGGCGCATACTTCATCAAGTGCGAGGAAGTTATCAAAAACGAAGATGGAAGCATCAAAGAGCTTCACTGCACCTATGATCCTGCAACAAGAAGCGGACTTGACTTCACAGAGCGTAAGGTTAAGGGTACAATTCACTTCGTTGATGCTAAGACTGCTGTTCAGATTAAAATCAGAGAATATGATCAGCTTTTGATAGAGGACGAAAACGGAGAGCTTGTTCCTAACGAGGCTTCCAAGATTGAAAAGATCGCCTATGCAGAGCCTGCGCTTGCAGATGCAAAGGCGGGAGAACGCTTCCAGTTCTTTAGACATGGATACTACATTGCAGATAGCAAGCTAACAACGGAGGATGAAAAGGTATTTAATAAGATTGTAGGGCTAAAGAGCAGCTACAAGCCAAACAAGTAGAAATACGTTTCAGATGGGCAATAGAGCTTTATGTAGCTTGACAAGTTAGGCCCAAAAAGATAATATATCAGTGTGTAATTTTACCTTTTGATAGGTGATTTACATGCGAACTTATTCAGATTTTTACGAAAGAGGTACGATAATGAAGAGAATCAAGACTATAGAGACAAGAGATCTTAAGGACAGCCTAAAGGACGGCGGCTGTGGTGAGTGCCAGACATCATGCCAGTCAGCTTGCAAGACTTCATGTGGTGTAGCTAACCAGGAGTGCGAGAAGAAGAACTAGTATGGTACATCAGTATAAGCTAAATGGTTACAATATTGTAATCGACGTTTATAGCGGAGCAGTACATGTGGTGGATGATGTTGCTTATGACATCATCCGTCTTTTTTGTGAGAAAACTAAGGACGAGATTGTCGATTACATCATGAAGAACTACGGGTATCTTGAGGATGTGACAGAGGCTGAGGTAATCGAGACCTATGAAGATGTTGTTTCACTAAAGAAAGCGGGTAAGCTGTTTACCGAGGACATCTACGAGCCTAAGGCAAGCGTTCTAAAAAACAGACATACAGACATCAAGGCACTATGTCTTCATGTTGCGCATACATGTGATTTGACATGTTCATACTGCTTTGCAGGACAGGGAAGATTTAAGGGAAAGAGCGCTTTGATGAGCAAGGAAATTGCTCGCAGGGCCATTGACTTTTTGATAGAGAACTCAGGTTCAAGGCGCAATCTTGAGGTCGATTTCTTTGGCGGGGAGCCACTTCTTAACTTTGATGTAGTTAAGGACACGGTTGCTTACGCAAGGTCGATTGAGAAGGAGCACGGCAAGAACTTTAGGTTTACTTTGACGACTAATGGCATGGGCATAAACGATGAGGTTATCGAGTTTGCTAACAAGGAATGTCATAATGTTGTTTTGAGCCTAGATGGACGTAAGGAAATCCATGACCGTGAGAGAACGACTGCAGACGGCAAGGGTAGTTATGATGTCATAGTGCCTAAGTTTCAGAAGCTCGTTGAGTCGCGCGGTGGTAAGGGTTACTATATTCGCGGAACCTATACCAAGTACAATACGGACTTTACCGAGGATATCAAGCAGATGCTAGATCTAGGCTTTGATGAGCTGTCACTTGAGCCTGTTGTATGTGAGCCGGATAGCGAGTTTGCTCTTAGTAATGAAGACCTTCCTGTGATTTTTGAACAGTATGAGAAGCTTGCTAAGGAAATGATTGAGAGGCACAAGCAGGACAAGGATTTCACCTTCTATCACTATATGATAGATTTGAATCATGGACCTTGTATATATAAGAGAATATCTGGCTGCGGATCGGGTACAGAGTACTTTGCAGTGACGCCTCAGGGCGACCTCTATCCGTGTCATCAGTTTGTTGGTGAGCCTGAATATTTGATGGGTAATATCTTTGATGGAATCAAAAGAGACGATATCAAGGATGAGTTCAAAATGTGCAATGTCTACGCTAGAGAGGACTGCCGTGATTGCTGGGCTAAGCTATATTGTAGCGGTGGCTGTGCAGCTAATGGCTTTAAGTCTTCCGGCGATATCAGAGGTGTTTACGAGTTCGGTTGTGAGCTCTTCAAGAAGCGTATGGAATGCGCGATAATGAAGGAAATTGCTATCAGCGAGATATAGCTTGCTAAGAGCAAATTTGATCAAACCTTTACAAAGAGGGAGAGAGATGAGAATAAATAAGTATATAGCATCGGCAGGAATCTGCAGTAGGCGTAAGGCTGATGAGCTTATTACCAACGGAAATGTTAAGGTCAACGGGGCTGTTTTGACAAGCCCGGGCTACGAGGTCTGCGAGGGTGATAAGGTCACAGTAAATGGTAAACCCATCGATGCTGAACGCAAAAAAGTATATATTCTTCTGAACAAGCCTATCGGATACGTTACGACTGTGAGCGATGAGCTCGGAAGAGCTACGGTCATGGAACTGGTGACGGATTTTGAGGAGAGGCTCTTTCCTGTGGGAAGGCTTGACTACAACACTTCAGGCATGATAATTCTCACAAACGACGGTGAGTTTGCCTATAAGCTTGCGCATCCAAAGCACGAGCTGCCCAAGACCTATAGAGCACATGTTGCAGGATATCTATCAAAGCAAAAGTGCCACCGCCTGATAAACGGAGTGGATATCGGAGGATATAAGGTCAAAGCCGATTCAGTTGAGATAGTAAAAGATTTGCCTAAGTCGACCATTGTGGACATTACTATTCACGAGGGCAAGAATAGACAGGTCAGAAAGATGTTTGCAGCTGTCGGAAACCAAGTTCAGGAGCTTCAGCGCATAGCTATAGGAGACATCAAAATCGGAAGGCTTTCACTGAGGCCACTACCGTAAGCTGACAAGAGAAGAGATAAAAAAATTACAAGGATAATCAAACCACCGAGCAGAGTTTAGTAACTTTTGACTCGGTGTTTTTGCATTTTAGAGCATTTAAAACTAATTGAAAAAAATTAATTTAATTCAAAAATAATATTACATGATATAATATATGCAAGATTTTAAATAATGATATATGTAAATCTAAATGTAGGAGGTATTATTATGTCATCAAAATCTAAGTCTTTTGGAAAAAAATTACTTATTGCTTTTGTCGTATTAATCGGTATCGCTGCGATAGTCTTTGCCGTCTTACATATGGCATATAGGCCAACAGACGATAAAGACCGCATCACAAATGAAACGGATATCAAGCTAAGCGTTGAAACTTCTAAGGAAACGGCATCGCCATTCATAAAGACCTACGATGCAGAAAAATTTTCATCTTTCTCGGAATCAAAGCAAATGAAAATCAGAAGCTCTACCTGTGGAAAGGTAGAGGGAGATGTTCCTTTTGTATCCATAAAGAACAAGAAAGATTCCTATGTAAAAATAAGCTTTAAAGATAAAGACTCCAAGAATTTAGTACCCGAGATCCAGAAGATTAACCTCTATACAGCAGATGGAATGCCTGTTTCCCCTAAGAAAAGACAGGACATTGGGGTAGCATATGACTTTGACCACAAAGCAGGAAATCTCAGCATGTATCTCTCAGACTTTATCCCAAGGGACAAGCTGACCTTCCAAGCTGAGGAGGAAGAAACGGGCAGTGATAACCCTGAAGACACAGGCGATAGCATTTGGTTTTGCATTTTCGAAATAGAATATTCTCTAGAAGGCAAGGATTACGTGAGTATTACAGCAGTTTCTGTTGGAAAGTAGAAGATGTATTGTATAGAATAATGCATTTCATCAAAGTGAGATACTGGGACTTAATTTTTATAATTTACAGACAAAAAGGCACCGAAGTTCGGTGCCTTAGCTTTTATTGAAATCTGTATTTAACTACTTTCTCTTGCTTTCCTTTGGTGTTACGCAAGTTCCTGTAGCTCTAGCTACAACGATTGGCTCCTCAAGGAAGTCTGCTGCTGAAGCATTGATGTCTGTTCTAGCTACGATTACCTTACGAGCTTCAAATGACATCTTTCTTGATGTGTTTCCAATCTTTGTGATTTCGCCAACTGCTTCGATATAGTCACCCTGCATATGTTGGAGCAAGGAATTCAACGTTATCGTAAGCGCAGAAAAGACCTTCGTCTCCGTCACACTTGATAAGAAGCTCTGTAGCAACATCACCAAATAGGTGTACCATGTGAGCTCCGTCTACAAGGTTTCCGCCGTAATGAGCGTCCTTTGCTGACATTCTAACTCTAATCATTGAAGTGATTTTTCTCTTCCATTACTGTTCTCCTTTTGCATATATACATCATTGATAATACTTTATAAATAAATTATAGCTTTAGGCTACGAGGCTGTCCACATAAAAACGGTTGCAAAAAGGCACTTAATGCGTTAATATTGGAAATAAGCAAAATGAACCGAAAAAGGTTCGACAAATGGAGTGAACATTAAATGAATAACAATTATGGCATCAATAGAGTTCTAGAACCAAAGCATGTGCTTCCGACTTCGGCTTGGCAGCTTGACAATAACCACAATATATTTCCTGATGAGATTCGTATAGATATCAGGAGAATTCATATAGAGGGAACCAGCTTAAGGAAATATGCCTTGAGGCAAACGACAACGATCAAAAGATTAAGCAGAAGATAATGGACATAGTTATCCGAAGGGGTAAGCTCCACAATCCAGTAACGGATACAGGTGGAATGCTTTACGGTGTGGTCAGTGAGATAGGCTCTGAACATGAGAATCTCAAGGGATTTAAGGTTGGTGACGAGGTTATATGTAATGCTTCGTTGACATCACTTCCGCTATATATAGATAAGATTACTTCCATAGATAAGTCGTTTGGACAGATAGAGGCAGAGGGCTACTGCATTTTGCCAAATGATGTGCCGATAATAAGAAGGCCTCAGGGGCTGCCGCTAAAGCTTTTGATGTTCACCTTCAACGAATCTGGAACCATTTACAGAATAAGCAGTACAGCTGTCGGCAAGAGAAAGTTCCTCGTTGTTGGTAATAACCTTCTATCAAATCTTCTTTTTGGCTTTGCGATACGCAAGGTAGCAAGAGAAGATGCAGAGGTTATTTGCTTGCTCGACCATAAAACTGATATGGTGCTTAAGGGAGAAGGAATCAACCAACTGATAAAGAGTGTTTTCACCGAGGTCCACTATGTGGATATCCTAAAACCGCTTGAGTGCATAGCTGATATTGACGGAGATTCTGCTTTTGATCTTTCAGTTAATTGCGCAGATATTCAGGGAGCAGAGACCATCAACATTCTCGCAACAAAGAGTGGTGGAACAGTAATCTTTGCTAATCTAATAAATAACTATAACATCGCACTTTATATAACAGAAGCGATATCTAGACAGCTAGATATTAGGTGTGCTGACGGTTATCTTGAGGCCTACGATAAGTTCGACATTGAGATTGTAAAAGACTTAGCACCATATATAGAGAATGCAGAGGAGACGACCATCAGACTAAAGGATGATTCTTCCTATGGTGGAGCCAAGAGCAGATTTGTGAACGCTAGTGGTGTGAACCAAACCATAATGGAGGACTTCGTATTTACGAGCCATGCGATGTCGGTTGTCATCGATGAGGTTTTGACTGTTGCAAAGTACGACTGTAATGTTTTGATTACCGGAGAAACTGGTGTCGGCAAGGAAAAGGTTGCTAATCTCATTCATAAGAACAGCAATAGAAAGATGCAGCCATTCATCAAAGTGAACTGCGCTTCGATTGCACCATCCATGCTTGAGGCTGAGTTTTTCGGAGTCGAGAAGGACGAATCAAAAGGCCTTGAGACGAGCAAAAAGGGATTCTTTGAGTTTGCGGACAACGGATCGCTTTTCCTCGATGAAATCGCCGATTTACCGCCTGATATGCAGGCTAAACTTTTGAGGGTGATACAGGATGGAGAGTTTTTCAGAGTCGGAGGTCAGGAACCGATTAAATTCAATGTAAGAATCATTTCTGCAAGCAACAGAGAGCTAGAGGATTTGATAGATGCAGGTGGATTCAGAAGAGACCTATATTACAGACTAAATGTTGTTAGAATTAGGGTTCCAGCTTTGAGGGATAGACCTTCAGATATTCCCGTTTTGGTCGAGCACTTCCTCGATGCCTACGGAAAGGTTTTCTCCATCAAAAGGGCGATAAACACAGATGCTCTAGATTACCTAGGTCAGTGTGAGTGGCCAGGCAATACAAGAGAGCTTGAGAACATCGTTCAGAGGCTTATGATTGCTGCAAGGAGCGAAGAGATAACCTTGCTTGATGTAATGAGGGAGCTTCACGCGGATGTCTTTGATATGAATGTGATGAACTCAGGTGATGAGGGAATTGCCATGGAAGAGGTCAACATGCAGGTCATGGTTGAGAACTTTGAGAAGAATATAATCAAGCATGCCATAGAAAAATATGGTTCAACTCGTAAGGCAGCAAAGGCGATAGGCATAAGTCAAACTCAGCTCGTTCGCAAAAAAAACAAATACAACATATAACTACACACGGAATAATTAAACTTACTAATCAAGAAAATAACGAGCGTTAATTAAAAATGATTATAATGTGGTTCACGCGGTATTTTTATGCGAACCGAAATCAATTCGCTTGTTATTTTTTTGTTAAATCCTTGTATACACGCAGTCAAGCATATAGAAAAATAGAGACTGATTTATAATATATTGAGAATGTATATTACATTATATACGCCAAATTAAGTTAGTTAAAATTTTTATAATTTTTAGGAGGAAGCTAATATGAAAAAGGGTAATCCATACGGTACTCACAGAGTAATTTCACCAAAGGGTGTTCTACCACAGCCAGCTGACGTTATCGATAACGATATGGAGATCTATGACAACGAAGTTAAGATCAATGTTCAGACACTAAACATCGACTCAGCTTCATTCACATCAGTTTGTGACCACGCTTGTGGAAAGAAGCCTGGAGATGATCTAACTGCTGATGATATCGAGAAGATAAAGGAAACAATGCTTGGTATCGTTGCTAAGGCTGGTAAGCACAAGAACCCATGGACAGGTTCAGGCGGAATGCTAATCGGAACAGTTGAAGAAATCGGACCAGAGTGGAAGGGTGACCTAAAGGTTGGCGATAAGATTGCTACACTAGTTTCACTTTCACTTACACCACTTGTAATCGACGAAATCGTAGCTATGAGACCAGCTATCGACCAGGTTGACATTAAGGGTCACGCTATCCTATTCCAGAGCGGTATCTATGCTAAGCTACCTGAGGATATGCCAGAAGGACTTGCTCTTTCAGCTCTTGACGTTGCAGGTGCTCCAGCACAGGCTGCTAAGCTAGTTAAGCCAGGCATGAAGGTTCTAGTTATCGGTGGCGGCGGTAAGTCAGGTCTAATGTGCCTATACGAGGCAAAGAAGAGAGCTGGCGTTACAGGTCAGGTTATCTGCGCTGCTGGTTCACAGAGATCAGAGGACAGAGCTCGCGAGCTAGACCTAGCTGATGCATACTTCCACCACGATGCTACAGATGCAGTTGGAATGTACGAGAAGGTTATGGAGCTTACAAATGGAGAGCTTTGTGACCTTGTTATCAACTGTGTAAACATCGAAAACACAGAGATGGCTTCAATCCTTTGCACAAAGGACAAGGGTCTAGTTTACTTCTTCTCAATGGCAACAAGCTTCACAAAGGCTGCTCTTGGTGCTGAGGGTGTTGGTAAGGACGTTGATATGATCATCGGTAACGGCTACACAGCTGGACACGCTGAGATCACACTTCAGGTTCTAAGAGAGCACGAAGGACTAAGAAAGCTATTCAACGAGATGTACGCTTAATAGCAAACAAGTACTTATAGAATACTATCAATCCTATCAAAGTGTTATCAAGCTTTGATAGACCCAAAATGATTATTACGAGGTGGGGTAATGACTACCCCATCTCGAATTAACAAAATTTCACGGGCTAACCTATGAATGAAAAGGAGAAAATCATGGCACTTAGAAATTGGAAAGACATTCCATTATTTAAGGATGTAACAGATGAGCAGTGGAACGACTGGCACTGGCAGGTTTCACATAGACTCGCAACAGTAGATGATATTGCTAAGGTTGTTAACCTAACAGAGAAGGAAAGAGCTGAAATCGAAAAGGTTATTGGTGGTTTCAGAGTAGGTATCACACCTTACTATGCTTCACTTATGGATCCAGATGATCCAACAGATCCAGTAAGAATGCAGGCTGTTCCAACCCTTTTGGAGATGCACAGATCACCTGCTGACGATGCTGACCCACTTCACGAGGACGCAGACTCACCAGCTCCTGGATTAACACACAGATATCCAGACAGAGTTCTATTCCTCATCACAGACCAGTGCTCAATGTACTGCAGACACTGCACAAGAAGAAGACTTGCTGGAGAGACTGACGGTGCTAGATCAAGAGAAGATATAGATGCATGTATTGCATACATCAAGAAGACTCCAGAAGTTAGAGACGTACTTTCTATCAGGCGGAGATGCTCTTCTTGTTGAGGATGACACACTAGAATACATCATCAGCGAACTTAGAAAGATTGATCATGTTGAGATTGTTAGAATTGGTTCAAGAACACCAGTTGTTATGCCAATGAGAATAACAGACAAGCTCGTAAACATGCTTAAGAAATATCACCCAATTTGGCTGAACACACACTTCAACCACCCACAGGAAATCACAGCTGATGCTAAGGAAGCTTTGAGAAAGCTTGCTGATGCAGGTGTTCCACTAGGAAACCAGAGCGTACTTCTAAGAGGAATCAACGACGATAAGTCACTTATGATGGACCTTGTTCACGAGCTAGTTTTGAACAGAGTAAGACCTTACTACATCTACATCTGCGACCTATCAGTTGGTATCGAGCACTTCAGAACTACAATGGCTAAGGGACTAGAGATCATGGAAGGTCTAAGAGGACATACTTCAGGATACTGCGTTCCAACATTCGTAATTGACGCTCCAGGTGGTGGTGGAAAGACGCCGGTAATGCCACAGTACGTAATTTCAGAGACACCAGACAAGATCATTCTCAGAAACTACGAGGGTGTTATCACAACTTATACACAGCCACACTTACCAGAAGTTAAGTGCAACTTCAACTACAGAAATGGTAAGGAAGGCATCAAGGTTTCAGGTGTATCAGCACTTGGAGAAGGCTTGCAGATTAAGTCTATGGAGCCTGCTCACCTTGCAAGACACGAGAGAAACAAGCACTAGTTCTCGCAATAGGTTAAATTTAATATGGGGGACTTCGGTCCCCCATACATTAGATATTAAGGAATTGATATGGGATTGATATATGACTTATCACAAAAATATAAGACTTTATCCATAGTGGGAATGTCCAAGAATGCTGGCAAGACCACTGCCCTCAATTACCTGATTGAAGAGGCGATGGACGAGGGAGTCATGCTAGGCATTACGTCTACTGGACGTGATGGAGAGACTGAGGATCTTGTGACCGGAACCGAAAAGCCTAGAGTTTATCTCGATGAGGATACGCTCGTAGCAGTACCGTCGTTCTTATACGACATGTCAGATGCCGGACTAGAGGTAGTCAAAGAAACCAAGTATTCGACAGCAATCGGAACACTTTTGATTTGCAGGGTAAAATCTGCGGGATATGTTCAGGTAGCAGGACCTGTTATCAATGCAGAGCAAAAACTGCTTTGTCAGGATATGCTAAACGAAGGCTGTGATATGGTTTTGATAGATGGCGCAATCGATAGAAAGACCATAGCATCACCAGATACATCTGATGCGATAATCCTTGCGACAGGAGCTGTCATCTCAAGAAAGATGAACAAGGTTGTTGAGGAAACTGAGCACGTTGTAAACCTTTACTCTATAGACGAGCTAGAGGATGGAATTTACAGGGATGCAATAGAATCATATAAACACGAAGACAAGATTATGACCATAAGTAAGAGCGGAGAGGTTAAGAAGCTTGACCTACTCACTGGACTTGGGGCAGCAAGACACATAGACGAGGCTATCGAAGAGGATACCGAGTTTGTTTTCATCCCAGGTGCTTTTACAAATAGCGTAATTTCAGATATAAGTACTAAGAAACTTAAACAGGTCAGATTCGTACTCAAGGATCCGACCAAGATTTTCATAAATCCTATGGACTGGGGAAGGCTCCGCAAGAGGGGCTTTAGGGTATCTGTCCTAAAGAAGATAGAAATTGCCCTTATAACTGTAAATCCGTGGGCACCGGCGGGATATACCTTTGATAACAGAAGCCTATTAGAGGCGATGAAGGAAGCTATACCAGACATTCCGGTGATTGATGTGAGGATGTAGATATGCAAAACGGAGCAAACAAAAGATTAGCAAATCTGAAGACCAAGGCTGAGACAGGTCTCGATTATGTGATGCTGAAGCTCGATGTAATCTCACCCTTCGGAAAGAAGAAGCTAAAGGCGATGAGACCGTTTTATCCGGGAGATGAACAGTTGCTTGACGAGGAGCTTGACAGGATTCAGGATATAGTTAACTTCATCAAAGCCTATCCTATGCTAAAGGATAAGATTCAAGAAATTTACATGGAGCTCAAGGATTCCACGGGAACCATAGAAAGAAGCGAAAACAGCGTTCTGTCAGTGGTAGAAATATTCGAGGTTAAGTCTTTGCTCCTTCAGATGAGAAGGCTCCTTAAGATAACCAAGGAGAGAGAAATTGTAGCGTATAGGCCAGCTTGCGGATGTGTTTCACAGGCTATGGCGGGGCGTGAAGATGAGGGTGCTGAGACTAGTCCCACAGATAATGAAGCTAATAGTGAAGTACAGATTCCAGAGAAGTATTTTCTTGAGGATACAGAGGAACTTTTAGATATACTCGATCCACGAAAAGACAGGATGAATACCTTCTACATATACGACGAGTTCAGTGAAGAGCTGGCGTTATACCGAAAGGAAAAGCGTGAGCTTGAGCTAGAAATCAGAAGAGTACAGAAGAAATCAAGGGAAGACCTACGCAGAGAACACGGTGTTCAGCTGACACCGAAGTTCGATATAGTCGTAGCGAGATCCCATCCGGACTTAGAAAAGATTAAAGGTCTCAAGGAACTCGAAGAGGTCGACCAGGATTACATGAGCATAACCTTCAAGCTAAGACCTAGCGAAGAGGTGTTCAAGATAACTCAGAGCATGGAAGAACTCAACGACAAGATCGAGGCTGAAGAGGAAAGAATAGCAGAAATACTATCGAAGAAAATTGGAGAGTACAGAAACATTCTTCTCAAGAACTGTGACATAATGGGAGAGTTTGAACTGGCGATTGCCAAGGGACTATTCTCAATTAAGAGAAATCTCGTAAGACCAGAAATCGTCATGGAACATGTAATAGAATTCGATGAAGGTAGGAATCTGCAGGTTGAGGAAATTTTGATGAACAAGGGCAAGGAATACTGCCCAGTATCGATTTCACTTAAAGATGGAGTAACTTGTATAACAGGTGCTAACATGGGTGGAAAGACAATTTCTCTGAAGCTTTCTGGACAGGTAGCAATCCTATCACAGTATGGGTTCTTCGTTCCGGCAAAGAGAGCAAAAATCGGACTTTCAAACTACATGCAGATGCTAATAGGAGACAGCCAGTCAGTAGAAAGAGGACTTTCCTCGTTTGGCTCCGAAATGGAGGAACTCAAGGAAATCTTTGATCACAGTAAAGACAGGTCTCTCATTTTGATAGATGAGATAGCGAGTGGAACAAACCCAATAGAGGGACTTGCACTAACTAAATCAGTTGTAGATTATTTGATAACAAAACCTTATATATCGCTTATAACGACTCATTTTGAGACTGTGAGCGAGAGAGAGGGTGTTATAAATATGCAGGTCAGAGGACTTGCGGATGTGGACTTTGATCTTCTCGATAGAGAGATTAAGTACGCAAAGAGAAAAGACAGGATAAATATTATATCCAAGTACATGGATTACCGACTCTTCGAGGTCGGCAAAAATGGTTCAGTTCCTAAGGACGCCCTAAATATTGCAAAGATGCTGGGAATCAGCGCGGAGATAATAGAAGGAGCGAAGAAATATATCAATAAGGAGAAAAAAGATGAAAAGCAAACTAAATCTTGACTTTGATGTTGTTGCAAGTGCCAGAAATCATGCTGCTAACATTGCCAAGGATATGCAGGAATTTATCTCAAGACACACAACTGTGTCAACAGAGAGAACAATCCTCAGACTTTTGGGAGTAGACGGCGTTGATGATGTTGACACTCCACTACCTAATGTCGTAGTAGATCAGCTTAAGGACGCAGGCGTTCTATCGACAGGTGTGGCATATTGGATTGGTAATGCAATAGTACAGACAGGCAAGGATCCTCAGACTATAGCTGAAGAGATGTCAGAGGGTAAGCTAGATGTAACAAAACTTCCTACCTGTACAGTTGAGGAGGCTGCAGAAGCACTCAAGCCATCAATCAAAAAGACATTCGAGAGAATCGATATGCAGAAGGCAAAGCGTCAGGAATATCTAGACAGAATCGGATCAGGTCCAGAACCTTATCTATATGTTATCGTAGCTACAGGTAACATATACGAGGACGTTCTTCAGGCACAGGCTGCTGCTAGACAGGGTGCAGACATTATCGCTGTAATTAGAACAACAGCTCAGTCACTTCTTGACTACGTTCCATATGGAGCAACAACTGAGGGATTCGGTGGAACATACGCTACACAGGAGAACTTCAGAATCATGAGAAAGGCTCTTGATGAAGTTGGAGAAGAAGTTGGCAGATATATTAGATTGTGTAACTACTCATCAGGTATGTGCATGCCAGAGATCGCAGCTATGGGTGCGCTAGAAAGACTTGATGTAATGCTTAACGACGCTATTTACGGTATCCTATTCCGTGACATCAACATGCAGAGAACACTAGTTGACCAGTTCATGTCCAGAGTTATCATCGGATACTGCGGAATCATCTTTAACTCAGGTGAGGATAACTATTTAACTACAGACGACGCTATCGAGGCGGCACACACAGTAACCGCATCACAGTTTATAAATGAACAGTTTGCTGTACTTGCAAACATTTCAGAAGAGCAGATGGGTCTTGGTCACGCATTTGAGATGGATCCTAAGACAGAGAATGGATTCCTTCTAGAGCTTTCACAGGCTATCATGGCAAGAGAAATCTTCCCTAAGGCAAGACTTAAGTACATGCCTCCTACAAAGTTCATGACAGGTAACATCTTCATGGGACACATTCAGGATGCACTCTTTAACCTAGTTGCGATTTGGTCAAAGCAGTCACTGCTCTTGCAGGGAATGCTTACAGAGGCTATTCACACACCTCATATGCACGATAGATATCTATCAATCGAAAATGCTCAGTACATTTTCAACAACTGTAAGGATATCGGTGATGAAGTTGAGTTCAAGAAGGACGGAATTATCCAGACTCGTGCTCAGGAAGTTCTCAAGAAGGCTGACAAGCTACTTGCAGAAGTTGAACAGGAAGGACTTTTCACAACTATCGAAAAAGGTATTTTCGGTGGAGTTAAGCGTCCAAAAGACGGTGGACACGGTCTTGCAGGTGTAACCACAAGAGGTGAAAACTACTTCAACCCATTCATAGATTTATTTATGGATCATGAGTAAGGATAAGGAGGTTATGAAAATGGCAGAAAACACAGTACAGACAACTGGCGATCTAACAAAGGTAAAGCCTTACGGTGATACCCTAAACGACGGTAAAGTAGAAATGGCATTCACACTTCCTGTACCTTATGGTGAAGAAGCTGAGGAATGCGCAAAGCAGTATGTAAAAGAAGCTAGGATTTGACGAGCCTAGCGTAACATATTATCACGAGCTAGCACCTGGATTTACATTCTTCGTAGTTTACGGTTCAGCTCAGCAGACAATCGACTACACAGCAATCAAAGTTCCTAAGGTTGAGGGTAACGTTCTTGACAGAGTTGAGTGCGGTGAGTGGATTGGCGAAAACATCGGAAGAGACATCGTAGTAGTTGGTGCATCTATTGAATCTGACGCTCATACAGTAGGTATCGATGCTATCATTCAGATGAAGGGCTTCCACGGACACTTCGGTCTTGAGAGATTTAAGAACGTTATAGCATACAACATGGGTTCACAGGTTCCTTGCGAAGAGCTTATCGCAAAGGCAAAGGAAGTAAACGCAGATGCAATTCTCGTTTCACAGACTGTAACTCAGAAGGATATCCACATCATGAATCTAACAAAGATGATTGAGCTTGTTGAAGCTGAAGGTCTTAGAGACAAGATTATCATGACATGTGGTGGACCTCGTATCTCTCACGAGCTAGCACAGGAGCTAGGTTACGATGCTGGATTCGGTCCAGGAAAGTATGCAGAACACGTAATGTCATACATCATGCAGGAAGTGCAGAAGAGAGGATGGCAGGATAAGGCTGACATCGCTTCAAGATAGTGAGTAACAAAAACATATAATATAATTATATAAGTACCAAACCGGTATCCCGAGGCTTGTCCTCGGGATATTTCTTTTTCGATTTATATAGCTCAGCTTAGGTCTATTATTGTTCATTACGTTTTGTAATCAAATAAATGCAAAAGTTTCAAATAAGGGAAAAATCTTGACTACACAAAATTGCGGGAATATAATTAAATTGTAATTGTTTTTAATCCAATTCTTAAATCATAGGAGGACAAGATGTTTAAGAAATTTACTAACGGATGCGTACACTTGGTAAACAGATTTCTACCTGATCCATTTATCTTCTGTATTGTCCTAACTATTATCGTTTTTGTCGCAGCTATTCCTGCAACTGGAGCAACCCCTTTTCAGGTGCTCGAACTAGGATGGGGCGTAGGCGTTTGGAACCTACTTGCATTCTCAATGCAGATGGCTTTGGTGCTCGTACTCGGAAGTGCGCTTGCTAATGCACCAGTAGTTAAGAGAATCGTTGCAACTATTGCAAGCATTGCAAAGTCACCTACACAGGGTATCGTCGTTGTAACATTCTTCTCCCTTATCGCTTGCTGGATTAACTGGGGCTTTGGTCTTGTAGTTGGTGCCATCCTTGCAAAGGAAATTGCAAGACAGGTTAAAGGCGTAGACTACAGACTTCTAATCGCTTCAGCTTACTCGGGATTCGTTATCTGGCACGCAGGTTTCTGGATCAATTCCTCTAGCACTTGCAACACCAGGAAAGGACGCACTTCAACTAGCTACAGGCGGTGCAGTTTCTGACGCTATCTCGACAGCACACACAATCTTTGCACCATATAACTTAATCATGGTTGGTATAATTCTTTTATTCCTACCATTCATCAATGCTAAGATGCATCCATCTCCAGACGAGACTATAACAGTTGACCCTAACCTACTTATAGATGATGTAACAGTATTTAAGAAGCCAGAGACACCAGCTGAAAAGATTGAGCAGAGCTTCATTCCTTCAGCTATTATCGTACTTGCAGGTGTGGTTTATCTAGTTCTTTACTTTGCACACAACGGATTCAATATCACACTAAACACAGTAAACTTCATGTTCCTAATCTTAGGTATCGCTTGCCATAAGACACCAATTGCTTACGTTAAGGCTATAACCTCTGCAACCCAAGGATCAGCAGGAATTATCCTTCAGTTCCCATTCTATGCAGGAATCATGGGAATGATGGTATTTAAACTTGCTGAAGGCGGAACAGGACAGTCACTAGCTTCAGTAATCAGTAACTTCTTCGTTTCAATTGCAACAGAGGTTACCTTCCCACTATTCACATTCCTATCAGCTGGTATAGTTAACTTCTTTGTTCCATCAGGTGGCGGACAGTGGGCAGTTCAGGGTCCTATTATGATGCCAGCAGGAAAGGCTCTTGGCGTAGACCCGGCTATCACGGGTATGGCTATCGCTTGGGGTGATGCTTGGACAAACATGATCCAGCCATTCTGGGCTCTTCCAGCTCTAGGAATCGCAGGACTATCAGCTCGTGACATCATGGGATATTGCATAATTACATTGCTCTTTACGGCACTTGTAGTATGCGGTGGATTCTTGATTATAGGACTGATATAATCTAATGATTTTCATCACAAAATAGAACGCAAATATTGGCCACAATCCGTGAACTTCATTGAATTGTGGCTAATTTTGTGCTATAATATTCGAAGTGAACATTATAAAGAAAGGTGATTTAGAAATGTCAATTAACAAAGTAATAACTGCTGACGAAGCAGTAGCCGGAATTGAAGACGGTATGACGATTATGGTCTCAGGATTCCTGGGAACCGGTTCACCTGAGATACTTATGGACGCGCTCGTAAGAAAGGGCGTTAAGCATCTTACAGTAATCGGTAACGACGGCGGACTTGCAGAGGGACAGCCAGCAAATGGACCTGGTAAGACACCAAGAGGAATTGGTAAGCTTTTAGAGCACGGTATGGTTGACCACATCATAGCTTCCCATCTAGGTGTTAACCCAAGACTTAATGAGCAGTTCGCAGCGGGTACTCTAACTTACACACTTGTTCCACAGGGAACACTTGCTGAGAAAATCAGAGCAGCTAACTTTGGACTCGGTGGCGTACTTACACCAACAGGACTTGGTACACCAATGGAGACAGAGAAGGACGAGCTAGGCAAGGACAAGATGGTAATAGAGATCGATGGCAAGAAGTATCTTCTAGAAAGACCTCTTCGTGCTGATTACGCTCTATGCAGAGCTTCCATATGTGATAGATTTGGTAACTTTATGTGCAGCAAGGCAACTAAGAACTACAACTATATAATGGCAGGAGCTGCAGATAAGGTAATCGTAGCAACAGAAAAGCTTGTTGAAATCGGAGAAGTAGATCCTGATACATTCCAGGCTTCCGGAGTTCCGGTTGATTATGTAGTGGAAGGAGAACCAAAATGGCAGATATAAAAGCAAGAATTGCTAAGAGAGTAGCAAAGAACTTCACGATGGAGATGTTGTAAACCTCGGTATCGGTCTTCCAACAATGGTTCCACAGTTCGTACCAGAAGATGTTACAGTAACACTTCACTCAGAGAACGGATTTGCAGGACTTAACTCAGTTATCAATGACGTTGCAGATGCAGATGTAGATAACATCGACTCTGGCGGAACATACGTAACAGTAGTTCCATGGGTAAGCTATTTTGATTCAGCTACTAGCTTTGGTATCATCCGTGGCGGACACGTTGATGCTACAGTTCTTGGTGCTATGCAGGTAGCACCTAACGGAGATCTAGCTAACTGGATTGTTCCTGGCAAGAAGGTTGCTGGAATGGGCGGAGCTATGGACCTCGTAGTTGGAGCTAAGAAGGTTATCATTGCGATGACACACACTCAGAAGGGTAACCATAAGATTCTTGAGAAGTGCACCCTTCCTCTAACAGCAGAGAAGGTTGTTGATATGATCATCACAGAGATGGGTGTTATGGAAGTTAGACCAGAGGGACTTGTAGTAACAGAGCTCCACCCTGACTTCACTAAGGAAGACATCCAGGCTGCAACAGGATGCAAGTTAATCTTCGCACCTGATATGAAGGCGATGGAAGAAGAGTAAAGCGAATCTTTACCATAGTCTAATCATATAGAATTAGTTGAAATAATCGGCATACTTGACAATCCGTTCAAGCGTGCCGATTTTTATTTTTCAACATATAGATACTAATCTATCTAGGCAAAAAGGTATCTTTAAAAAAACACGGTTAGTGAAAACTAATCTTTATTTGGATTGTTGACTTTGATTGAATCAGAGAGTAATATAAAAGTGTATACAAAGTTAATTGTATTATAGTGTTTATATAATTTAGGAGGGAGATATCCACATGAGAAAACTTAAGACAATGGATGGTAACACAGCTGCTGCTCACGTAGCATATGCGTTTACAGAAGTTGCTGCTATCTATCCAATTACTCCATCTTCACCTATGGCAGAAAGTATGGATGAGTGGGTTTCTGACGCAAGAGAGAACATCTTTGGCGAAAAGGTGCACATCGTAGAGATGCAGTCAGAAGGTGGTGCAGCAGGTGCCGTTCACGGTGCAGTTGCAGCAGGTTCTTACACAACAACATTCACTGCTTCACAGGGACTTTGCTCATGATTCCAAACATGTACAAGCTAGCAGGTGAGCATACTCCTGCAGTATTCCATGTATCAGCAAGAGCTCTTGCAACACATGCTCTGTCAATCTTTGGTGATCAGGCAGACGTTATGGCAGTACGTCAGACAGGTTTCGTACTACTAGCGTCAAACAGCGTACAGCAGGTAATGGACCTTGCAGCTGTTGCACACCTTGCAGCTATAGGCGGAAGCCTTCCAGTTCTTCACTTCTTCGATGGTTTCAGAACATCACATGAGAACCAGAAAATCGAGATGTGGGATTACGATGACCTTAAGTCAATGGTAGACTGGGAAGCTGTTAAGCGTTACAGAGCTAGCGCGCTTCACCCAGCACATCCACACAGCATGGGTTCAGCTGAGCAGCCAGAGACATACTTCCAGCACAGAGAGGCTAGCAATGGAGTTTACAACGAGACACCAGCTATCATAGAGAAGTACATGAACATGGTTAACGAGAAGCTTGGAACAGATTACAAGCTATTCAACTACTATGGTGCTCCAGATGCAACAGAAATCCTAGTAGCTATGGGTTCAGTTTGCGATGCTGCTGAAGAAGTAGTAGATTTACTTACAGCAGAAGGTAAGAAGGTTGGTATCATCGAGGTTCACCTATACAGACCTTTCTCAGCTAAGCACCTTCTTGCAGTAATGCCAGAGACAGTTGAGAAGATTGCAGTTCTCGACAGAACAAAGGAACCAGGAGCACTTGCAGAGCCTCTATACCTAGATATGGTAGCAGCTCTTAAGGGATCTAAGTTCGAAAACTGCGTAATGACACGTGGTCGTTACGGACTAGGTTCAAAGGACGTTCAGCCAGGAGACATCCTTGCTGCATACGAGAACCTTTGGGCAGACAACAGAAAAGAAGAGTTCACATTGTCAATCAACGACGATGTTACACATCTATCACTAACACCATCACGTTACCCTGATACAGTACCTGCAGGAACAGTTGCATGTAAGTTCTGGGGACTTGGTGCAGACGGTACAGTTGGTGCTAACAAGAACAGCGTAAAGATTATCGGTGACCACACAGATAAGAAGGTACAGGCTTACTTCCAGTATGACTCCAAGAAGTCAGGTGGTGTAACAATTTCTCACCTACGTTTCGGTGATAAGCCAATCAAGTCAACTTACTATGTAAAGCAGGCTAACTTTGTTGCATGTCATAACGAAGCATATGTAAACCTATACAAGATGGTTGAGGACGTTAAGCCAGGCGGAAACTTCCTACTAAACTGCACATGGTCAGATGCTGAACTAGATTCACATCTTCCAGCATCAATGAAGCAGTACATTGCAAAGAACAACATCAACCTATACACATGCGATGCTGTATCAATTGCTAAGGAAATCGGTCTTGGTGCAAGAAGAACTAACTCAGTACTTCAGGCAGCATTCTTCAAGATTGCTAACATTATTCCTATCGAGGAAGCAGCAAACTACATGAAGGACGCTATCAGAAAGACATATGGCAAGAAGGGCGAAAACATTGTTAACATGAACATCGCTGCTGTTGACGCAGGTATCGAGAGAGTTCATAAGGTTGACGTACCTGCTTCATGGGCTACATGCGAAGCTGATGTTGCACCTATCCCATTCGTTGGACGCGACCAGCTACAGACAGACTACCTCAACAAGGTTCTTTACCCATATGCACATATGGATGGAGATTCAATCCCAGTATCAACATTCCTCGACACTCCAACAGGACTTGTACCTAACGGAACAGCTGCATTCGAGAAGAGAGGTATCGCTACTGATATTCCTGTATGGAATAAGGATAACTGTATCCAGTGTAACCAGTGCGCATACGTATGTCCTCACGGTGTAATCAGACCTTTCGTAATCGAAGGAGAAGCTGAGCTAGCAGGAACAAACGGTGACTACGCTGAGTTCAAGGGTGGCAAGGACGAGAACAAGAAGTACACAATGGGTATTTCAGCACTAGACTGCACAGGCTGCGGATCATGTGCTCAGACTTGTCCAGCTCCTAACAAGGCTCTTGTTATGAACGCTGTTAACGACGAGATCGTTTCAGTTTCACAGGAGAAGTACAACCATCTATTCAATAATGTTACACCTAAGGAAGTTCCATTCAAGGAGAATACAGTTAAGGGCGTTGAGTTCAAGCAGCCACTTCTCGAGTTCTCAGGAGCTTGCCCAGGATGCGGAGAGACTCCATATGCTAAGCTGATCACACAGCTATTCGGTGACAGAATGTTCATTGCAAATGCTACAGGCTGCTCATCAATTTGGGGTAACTCACTACCAAGCACACCTTACACAGTAAACGCTGAAGGAAGAGGTCCAGCATGGTCTAACTCTCTATTCGAGGACAACGCTGAGTTCGGATTCGGTATGGCAGTTTCAATGAAGGCTAGACGTAACGAGCTTAAGACAGTTGCTACAAGACTAGCTGCAGAGCTTGGTGACGTTGCAACAGCATGGGTTGATGCAATGGAAGATGCTGAAGGTGCAGAGACAACAGGTAAGGCTCTTCTAGCAGCTTGCGAGAAGATCGCAGCTAACAACGAAGATGCTCAGTACGTTGTAGATAACAAAGAAATGCTAATCAAGCCATCAATGTGGATCTTCGGTGGTGACGGATGGGCATACGATATCGGTTACGGCGGTGTAGACCACGTTCTAGCAAGTGGAGAGAACATCAATATCATGGTATTCGATACTGAGGTATACTCAAACACTGGTGGACAGGCATCAAAGTCAACACCACTTGGTGCTGTAGCTAAGTTTGCTGCTTCAGGTAAGGCAGTAAAGAAGAAGGATATGGTTCAGATCGCTATGGCTTACGGCTACATCTACGTAGCTCAGATTGCTATGGGTGCTAGCCAGAAGCAGACTCTAGATGCAATCAGAGAGGCTGAGGCATATGATGGACCATCACTCATCATCGCATACGCTCCATGTATCAACCAAGGTCTAAAGAATGGTATGAACAAGGCGCAGGATGAGATGAAGCGTGCTGTAAACTCAGGTTACTGGAACCTAATCAGATTCAACCCTGATCTAGCTAAGGAAGGCAAGAACCCACTTATGATCGACAGCAAGCCTGCAACAGAAAGCTACAGAGACTTCATCATGAGCGAAGTTCGTTACGATTCTCTAACAAAGAGATTCCCAGAGAGAGCTGAGCAGCTATTCGAAGATGCTGAGAAGCTAGCTAAGGAAAGATACGAACACTTCCAGGCACTAAAGGAAAGCTACGAGCCAAAGAAATAAACTCTAGTTTTAAGCTGACTAATAGCAGATAATCAAAGAGCTCCGCGAAAGCGGAGCTCTTTTGCTATCTAAGCACAAAATAAAAGACCGAATTAATTTCGATCTTTTATTGCTGTAATGCCTGTTTTCATTATGAGTTTGCGCAGGGCTGGATTAAATATAATATCGTGTTTAAAAACCTTGCGTTTTAGTTTAAATCTCAGTGAACGTGTCAGCTTTCTATATGTTTTGGCAATCTTGTTTTCGTCACCTTTGAGAAAGGCCTTAGCAAGCATGGTTCCGCTTGTAAAGGCTGAACTGAAGCCCTCAAGTGAGCTGGCACTGATAAAACCCGCAGCTTCACCTATGAGGAAGACATTGCCTGAGCCGGTTACGAAATCTGATAGATGTTTAGGGCTACAAACGAGGCAGGCTTCGGTTTTTAGTGGCTCGCCAAAGCTTATTCCCATAAACTCCTCAAATCTCTTTTTTTGCTCTTCAAAAGCCTGTCTGCAATTGTGCAATTCGAAGGAGCCACCAAATATAACATAGCCGTCCTTGTGGATGGTCCATGAGCACCCACTGCTTGTCTTCTTGTCGAAAATGCAGGAGTAGTAGGGACTTTCCTTGCCATTACCTTTAAACCATTGCTGTATGGCTGTGTATTTATATATCTTTTTATCAAAGAATTTGCGTCTAATGATTGAAGAAGCTCCATCAGCACCTACGAGGAATCTGCAATCTATCTCGAGTCTTGCTTTATTTACATCTGAGATGCTTAGGCTAAATCCATCGCTGTTTCTTTCGGCTTTGATGAGCTTTGCGTTTATCCTAGTCACATCATCAGGAATTAGAGTTAGCAGAAAGTTGTCAAAGGCACGTCTATCCATATTGAGATAGTATCTCTGATAGTTACAAATGAGTCCTGAGCCAAGATCTATTGTTTTAACCGAGAAAATCTGTGGGTCGACAAGAATGTCTTTTGGGAGAACAAAATCCCTGTGAGCCATCAATTTTTGGGCGTCAGGGGCAAGGAGTCCGCCACATGGTTTATTGCCTATCAAGTCCTGACCGTCTATAAGCAAAACCGAGTATCCACTTCCTGAGACTTCACGTGCAAAAGTGGCGCCAGCAGGGCCAGCGCCAACGATGACAATGTCGTATTTATTTTTTGGATGATCTGTAAAATTGAGCATTTATGCTTTTCCTAACTTTTTCTTTGATATGATAATACTCACAATGCCGCAAACTGCCATCAAATATGGATAGAACAGGTATGGCATTATATCAAAGCTCGATAGCCCCGTCAGGCTGGCTGCCGAAAGCAGCTGAGCTCCATAAGGTATTATACCCTGAAATACGGAAGCAAACATATCAAGAAGAGAAGCTGTTCTAGCAGGTTCAATGCCATAGTCATCAGAAATTTCCTTAGCGATAGGACCTGCGATTACTATGGCTACAGTGTTATTTGCAGTAGCGCAGTCGATGAGACCAACAAGAGCAGCAACGCCAAATTCGGCACCTTTATATGAATGTATGTGCTTATGAATGTTTTCGAGAATGAAAGCAAAGCCACCGTTATATTTAACAAGGGCGCTTATGCAAGCAACTAAAATGGAAATAACTGTGATATCGTACATTCCTGTAGCACCCTCTCCCATAGAAGTGAAAATCTGGGAGACCTTCATTGCACCAGTAGCAAGGCCTGCAATTACGGAGAAGGCAATACCACCTATAAGAACTATGAAAACATTGAGTCCTATTAGTGCAGTAACCAGTACAAGAATGTATGGAATTACCTGGAATATATTATAGTCAAGATTCTTAGACACTGTGAAGTGTGCGCCACTTGTCATAAAGAATAGAATGACTATAGTTGCAATAGCAGCAGGTAGGACAATCAAAAAGTTCTTACGGAACTTATCCCTCATGTCACAGCCTTGAGTTCTTACCGCTGCAATAGTAGTATCAGAAATCATTGAAAGGTTATCACCAAACATAGCGCCAGAAACTACGGCACCGATGCAGATGGCTATAGGAAAGTCTGTCTTTTCACTTATACCCATTGCAATAGGAGCAAGAGCAGCTATTGTACCCATGGAGGTTCCCCATAGAAATGGATATGAAGCATCCAATGATGAAAAGTCCGATTACTGCAATTCCTGGTGGAAGCAGAGAAAGGCCTAGATTAACTGTGCTGTTTACACCGCCCGCAGCAGAAACGCTTCCAGAAAAAGCACCAGCAACGAGGAATATAAGACACATAGTGATTATGTTGTCATCGCCTACGCCCTTAGCTATGATGGATATTTTTTCATTAAAGCTGATGCCTCTAGTCTGTAAAAAGCGACCGCAAGTGCAATCAAAAATCCAATGACTGCTGGCATCGAGTAGAAATCCTTCTGAACAACACCTATACCGATGAAGAGAATCAGAAAGACAATGATAGGCAGGAGCGCCAATCCGTTTGGTTTTACTTTGTTCACGTTCATAATAGTCTCCAAATAATAGTAATCTCCATAATTGTATCAAAAAGAGAAAAACTCACAAGCGGATTACACCGGATGCGAGTTAAATTTCAATACCTATTTGTCAGACTTTAGCTTTGAAAGATAAGGCCTTCTGCGAAAAACATAGGCAAGCCCAATACTGCGGTTGAAAGCTCTGAATCCCCAGGTTGCTGGAAAGCTATGCTTGAGAATATGCCTCATGAGAAACTCGCGCTCAACACCGCCAAAGCTTTTGATTTCATTGGCCTTGATGCTTTTGATAAGGTCGTTGTTGCTTTTGATAGGGGATGAAAAATCTGTAAATCCCTTGCCCACATGCGCCTTATTGTGGGAGTCGGAACCTCCCGTACATGGAAGTGAATATTGCTTTGCTAAGGCAACAGCCTTCTCATTTGCTTCCTTAGCTTCACATGTATTAAAGCCCTCGAGAAAAATCTAAGTTCTTGAAAATGCCGGGATTTCGCCTTACCTTGCGGCAAAACATTGCACTTGCGGCCTTTGCCCCGAAAGGATGGGCAGCACCGAGTATACCGCCACCAGAGTGAACGACTTTAATGAGCTGCTTGAGCGACATTCCGCGAATTGTGAGAAGCTTATTCTCAACGCCATCTGGCATGATGACAATAAAGTGGCCAGCGTCCCTTGTATCGTACTCAATGCCTTTGAGAACTGTGAAGTCGTCGTATTTCTGGCCTTCGCTTTCCCAGGCATTAAAGCCCTTGTAGGAATCGTGGTCTGTGACCAGCATTCCACCAAAGCCCTTACTCCTAAGGATGTTTACATATTCGTCTATATCTATACTTGAATCTATGGAACCACCTTTGATGTGGCAGTGTAAATCAAATTTCATTATCTTACTCCTTAAAGGCTCATTATACCACAAATCGAGCCGAGAATATAAGTTTTCTAAAACAGTAGGCATATATCACAATATTGTATATAATAATATATATGAAAGAGGATCGAATTTTTTTAGGCAAAATTGAAGACAAAATCAAAGGAGCTAGCGAAAAGTACATGCTGACCTATAGCGATTTTCTTGATCCCCACGAACATTCTGTTGCGAGTAATTATATCAGGGGAAAAGGGAGATTTGATGTAGAAATTGTATTTTTTTGGTGGTTATGAGGATGCAGAGAGAGTGTTAATGTTCTGTCTGCCAGACTATGCGAGCCTCGAGGATGCATCAAAGGATGCTCTAAAGGTCATCAGGGTTAAGACCAAGGAGGGCGGCAGGACGCTAAGGCATGGTGATTACCTCGGTTCCCTTACAGGACTTGGCGTGAGCAGGAGCAAGATTGGAGATATCCTTGTAAATGAAGGTGGAGCAGATATAATCGTGTCGTCAGAGATAGTGGAATTTTTGATGACCAATTATGCAAAGGCGGGAAGAAACTACCTTTCGCTTTCGGAACATGAGCTTTCGGAGCTAGAGATTCCCGAAAACAGCAAAGTAACGGTTAAGGATACTGTGGCCTCACTAAGGCTTGATAATATTGTATCTAGCGCATTTGGACTCTCGAGAGCGAAGGCGCAGGAGGCAATCAAAAGAGGAATAGTATTTGTCAACAGCCTAGAGCAGACCAAGGTCGATACTCAGATAGATGAGGGTGATAAGATTGTTCTCAGAGGTAAGGGCAAAGGTGCTCGTCAAAGAGATAGGAAACAGGACTCGTAAGGACAGGATCTTTATGGAGTTTGAGAGATATGTTTAGAGTGAGGTTTTGATATAATGTGGAATTCTTCAGTATCAAATGGCACAAGCAACCAAATATTCAAGAAGGCGGCAAGGGACGAAAATAAGCCAAATACCGTTATCGATGTGGCAGGTACCTAAAATCGGTGGAGGAAATTTTGCAGTAATTGCAGGTCCGTGCTCGGTGGAATCGCCGAAACAGATAATCGATATCGCAAGCTCAGTCAAGGCTTCAGGAGCAGGAATTCTCAGAGGTGGAGCCTTTAAGCCGAGAACATCACCATACTCTTTTCAGGGTATGAGGGCAGAAGGCATAGAGCTTCTTTCTGAGGCAAAGAAGGCAACGGGTATGCCCATAGTCTCAGAGATAATGAGCGAAAAACATCTATCGCTTTACGAGGATGTTGACATAATTCAGGTAGGTGCAAGAAATATGCAAAACTACGAGCTTCTCAAGGCTCTTGGTAAGCTCAATAAACCTATTTTGCTAAAGAGAGGAACGGGCTGCAAGCTTGAGGAACTCTTGCTTAGCGCCGAATACATTTTGGACGGCGGAAACGAGAATGTAATCCTTTGCGAGAGAGGAATTAGAACCTTTGAGGACTACACAAGGGATACGCTTGATCTCTCAGCAGTCCCAGTTTTGAGAAGCCTAACACATCTTCCAATAATTGTTGACCCAAGCCACGCAACAGGACAAGCGAGCCTCGTTAAGCCTATGGCTTTTGCAGCAGTTGCCTGCGGAGCAGATGGCGTGATGATAGAGGTGCATGACAATCCAGCAAGAGCCTTAAGCGACGGAAAACAGTCGGTGACGCCGAGTGAATTTGATGAGATAATGAAGGGAATTCTAAGGATTAGAGAAGCGATTAAATGAGTAAATTATCCAGCGATGCAAATATCAAAGCAGGCTCAATCAGAGATATAGGAAGGGAACTTTCCGCCGTAAAAGCTGGAGTTAAACTTGCCTTCATCTATGATGCTAATATTCCTGAAGAAGCCGTAAAAGACTGCCAAAGCAGTATGCTTGAGGCAGGTTTTGATGTTGCAAAAATTAAAATCGCTGGTGGGGAAGGCTGTAAGAACATTGAAAAATACCAGATGCTAATAAGCTTTCTAATAGAAGAGGAAATAAGCCGAGATGACATGATTGTTGTCATGGGTGGAGGAGCGCTCTACGATTTAGCCGGTTTTGTAGCTGCAAGCTATCTCAGAGGTATAGATTATGTCCAAATTCCTAGCACCCTCCTTGCAATGGTAGATTCATCCATTGGAGGAAAGACAGGAATAAACATAGATAAGGGCAAGAATCTGATAGGGGCATTCCATACGCCTAGACTTGTTTTTAGAGATATAAAGCTACTTCGCTCACTTGATCCAGCAGTTTTTTGGGATGGTTTTGGTGAGGTTATAAAGTATGCCATGCTATCAAAGCCAGTTTATGAGCTAGCCGCAGGAAAGGCTGACACGGGACTAGACCTTGAAGCAGTAATTTCTGAGTGTGCAAGGTTTAAGTATGAGGTGATAAGTGAGGACTTTGAGGATAGAGGACTTCGCAAGACTTTAAATTTTGGGCACACGCTAGGTCATGCGATAGAAAAGGCTTCTAAGTATGAAGTTAGCCACGGCATGGCGGTGGTCAAAGGAATGGCTTTAATGTTTCGGATTTCAGCAGGCGAAGGCTGGTGTGATGAGAGTATTAAAGAAGCATTTCTCGCTTTGATAGATGAATACGGCTACGATGCGAGCATAGATTGCGGTGTAGACGAGCTGATTGAATATGTCAAAGCGGATAAAAAACGAAGTGGCGATTACATAGACATCGTAATCCCTTGCAAAATGAACAAGTGCAAAATCAAAAGGCTTTTAGTGACGGAACTTGCAAGCCTCATAGAGAGGTATCTCAGATGAAGAGGGTAGTAGCACCAAAATCGAAGTCATATGAGCACAGGTTTTTGATATGTGAACTTCTATCAAAGCTAGGCGAAGCAGATAGGCTAGATGCTCAAGGAGGACTCAGGGAAACTGCGCGAAGTAGGGCAGTAACTAGAGAACCTGAGGATATAATGGCTACCATAGACTGTATTTCTAAGATACAGTTATCGCTCAAAGACGGAAGGAGCGAGGCAGTCCTAGACTGCAATCAAAGCGGATCGACACTAAGATTTCTTCTTCCTATTGCCTGCGCACTAGGACTAAAAGCGAGATTTTTAATGCGCGGAAGACTTGCAAAACGACCTATGGATGAGTTAATTAACGAGCTCAAATCCCACGGGTGTAAAATAGATAAAGAAGATGATGCTATATGCACTAGTGGAAAGCTAGAGCATGGAGTGTTTAATCTGCCCGGAGACATTAGCTCGCAGTATGTCAGCGGACTTTTGATGGCTTTACCACTTCTTTCTTCTGACAGCGAAATACATGTGCGAAGGCCAATTGTTTCAGCTGGATATATAGATATGACTTTAGATGTGATGCGCAAGTTTTCAATCTCAGTTTCAGAGGAAAGCTTAGACTCTGGACATATTTATAGAATAAAGGGCGGGCAAAGATACATATTGCCCGAAAAATATATCGTCGAAGGTGACTGGTCAAATTCAGCATTCTGGTTTGCTGTAGGAGTGCTCGGAGATGAGCCTCTTGCTATCGAGGGGCTAAACCCGAACTCTCTTCAGGGTGATAGAAGAATATTTGATATCCTTAGAGAAATGGGCGCAGAGGTTTACGCTATAATAGATAATGATAAGGCGGTCTTTGAAGCATATCCGCTTGGAAATAAAGCTCTTAAGGCTATAGTTTTAGATGCAGAAAACATTCCTGATTTAGTTCCTTTAATAGCGATTTTAGCCTGCTTTACAGATGGAAAATCCAAAATTACGGGCATCAAAAGGCTTAGGCTCAAAGGAAAGCGATAGACTTCTTGCAATAGAGGAGCTTATCGATGGGCTTGGAGGAAGTTTCAAAGCCCGTGAGGATGCCATAGAGATAAGTGGCTTAGGTGCAGGAGCAATGCTGAGAGGTGGAGAGGTTAGGTGCTTTGATGACCACAGAATTGTAATGATTGCAGCTACTTCATCTTTAAGATGCAGGGAAGATGTTTTGATAGATAATGCTTTTGCTGTAAATAAGTCATATTTGGGTTTCTTTGATGAACTTGATAGGCTAGGGCTTTCAGGCAAATGCATAAGGAAATAGGAGGGTTACATGGCCTCGGTTTTTGGAAATAATATAAAAGCTATCAATATTTGGGCAGTCGCACTCTGAGGCGATAGGAATGAGCTTTGATGGACTTCCATGCGGTTTTAGAAATCGACATGGATGAGCTTCAGCTTTTCCTAAGTAGAAGAGCTCCAGGAAGAAGCGAGCTGACGAGCAAGCGCTCTGAAAAAGACGTGCCAGAATTTGTCAGCGGTCTCTTTGATGGTAAGACCTGCGGTGCGCCACTTGCTGCCTTGATATATAACGAAGATGTAAGAAGTGCAGGCTACGAGAATATAAAGGATTCCCCAAGGCCTTCACATGCAGATTTTACTGCTGAAGGAAAGTTCAGAGGATATCAGGATTATAGAGGCGGCGGTCATTTTTCGGGAAGGCTTACGGCTGCTCTTTGCGTAGCTGGAGGAATTGCAATCCAGATGCTTGAGCGAAACGGAATTAAAGTTAAGGCTGTGCTTGAGTCAGTATGTGGACAGGAATCTGGAATAGATGAACTTATCGCAGAGGCAATATCAGAGGGGGATTCGCTTGGCGGAACCATAGCATGCACTATCGAGGGGCTTCCTTGCGGAGTTGGTGAGCCTATGTTTGATGGGCTTGAGAACAGAATTTCTCAGGCAGTCTTCGCCATCCCAGCGGTCAAAGCTATTGAGTTTGGCGATGGTTTTAAGCTAAGCGAGCTCAAAGGCAGCGAAGCTCGCGACGAATATGTAGCAAGCGATGGTAAAATCGCCCTTACTAGCAATCATAACGGTGGAATACTCGGTGGAATAAGCACGGGTGAAGCTGTGAATTTCAGGGTTTGCATTAAGCCAACACCTTCTATTTCCATTCCATCAAAGAGTGTAAGCTATAGCAGGGGCGAGAATGTGGAGCTTAAGATTAGCGGAAGGCATGATCCTTGCATTGCACTTCGTGCAGTGCCTTGTGTTGAGGCAGCAGCTGCAATTGCGGTTTTGGATTTGATGCTTGGCGATATTAATTTTTCGGGTAGGTTTGTTTTCAATGATTGATCTAAAAGAATGTAGAGATAAAATAGATGCATTAGACCGCGAGCTTCTAAGGCTTTTTGAAGAGAGAATGCATGTAGTAAAGGAAGTTGCTGGCATCAAAAAAGCAAATGGCATCGGCATCTGTGACTCTAGCAGAGAAGATGAGCTGATTGCAGCTATTAAGGATATGAGCGAGGATGGGCTTTCTGAGTATGACATGGCGCTCTTTATGAAAATAATGGAGCTGTCTAAGCTCTACCAAAGCAGGTGTCTGGAGGAGAAGCTATGAAAATTCTAGTCCTGAACGGACCTAATATTAACCTTCTTGGAATTAGGGAGCCAGAGATTTATGGTAAGGAAAGCTATGAGGACCTGATTGCTTTGATTTCAAAGGCTGCCCTGGAGCGAGTCATAGAGGTGGAGTTCTTTCAGTCAAATCACGAGGGCGTTTTGATAGATAAGATACAGGAGGCCTATGGTAATTTTGATGGAATCATCTTTAATCCAGCAGGCTACACCCATACGAGCATTGCTCTTGCAGATGCGATAAAGGCTGTGGGAATAAGGACAGTAGAGGTTCACATCTCAGATATATCAAAGCGTGAGGACTACAGGAAGCATTCATTTATCAGCGAAGCTGCATGTGCCTGCATTTCAGGGCACGGCTTTGATGGCTATGTCGAGGCTCTCGATATATTGACAGAAGTCTAAAGCCTCATTATAATTGAAATAGAATTATGATTTTTCATGATTAATATTTCTATGTGTAATTAACGAGCCTAAGTGGAGGTAGAAGATGTTAAAATTGGACTGGCTAAAAGATGGCGACAATGTAGCATATGTTGATGCAAATGAATTTATTGATAACTTCGAGAAGGAGGCTGGCATAAGCAAGCTTCGCCAGGCAATCGAGGAATTTGTTGCAAACCCAACTGCAGAGGGAAGAACTATTACAGGAACTAAGAGAACTGCGGTTAAGATATTCATTCCAGATGTTAGCTTTGATGAGCATATCGAGATGGGAGAAAACCCATGGCTATTCATGGGAGAGCACTATCCTGCTTACTGCATCTACGGTCTGTAGGAAGTCGAAACAAGTCGATATTAAGGCAAAAACCTTTGCTTAAAAATTAGATTTTAAACCAAATCAGCCCTAAGCAGTTAAGTCCGCCTAGGGCTATTTTGATGTAGACGAAAAAGCTTTTTAGATAGTAAAAATTATTTTAGGAAATATTGTTTTAACAAGGTATAAATAAAGGGAAAAAGATGAACTTAATCATAGTAATTTTATCCGTTATAACTTTGATTGTAGCGCTTGTATCAGTTGCGCTAGTACTTAAACTCAGCAAGAGCATAGAGGATAAGACTAAGGACGAAGAGATTCGCAAGCTTAAGGATGAGCTAAAGGCTGATATTGATGCTACAAGGCGTGACACCATGGAGCATATAAACAGCAGCTTCAGAAACTATGGTGACTTAATCGCTGGGGCTCAGAGCGAGCATTTTAAGACGCAGAACGAGAGCCTGAGAAGAATTAACGAGACTTTATCAAACTTCAGCATGGAGAGTGAGCAGAAGCTAGAGAACATTAGGCAGACTGTAAGGACTCAGCTTACCGAGATTAAAGAAGATAATAACAAGCAGATTTCAGAAATCAGAAGCACTGTTGACGAGAAGCTTCAGAAGACTTTAAACGACAGAATAACTCAGTCCTTCAATTTGGTAAATGATAGACTTGAGCAGGTTTACAAGGGACTTGGAGAGATGCAAAACCTCGCCTCAGGTGTTGGTGACCTTAAGAGGGTTTTGACCAATGTAAAGACAAGAGGCATTCTCGGAGAGGTTCAGCTTGCAGGTATCCTAGAGCAGATTTTGTCGCCTGAGCAGTACGACGAGAATGTGAGTGTAGACGGCAGTCCAAAGAGAGTCGAGTTTGCTATCAAGCTCCCTGGAGTGGATGGCTCTGAGGATGGATTTATCTATCTTCCAATAGATGCTAAGTTCCCAGGGGATGCATACGCCAAGCTTCTTGATGCATATGATTTAGCTGATTCTGCTGAGATAGAAAAGGCTGGTAAGCAGCTTGAACAGGTTATCAAGCAGGAGGCTAAGGATATATCTAGCAAGTACATTAAGCCGCCATACACGACTGACTTTGCGATAATGTTTCTTCCTTTTGAGGGGCTTTATGCAGAGGTTATTAGGCGCGGACTTGTCGAGACCTTGCAGAGAGATTACAAGGTAAACATTGCTGGACCTACGACCATGACAGGTCTTTTGAACAGCCTTCAGATGGGATTCAGAACCCTTGCGATTCAGAAGCATTCAAGCGAGGTTTGGGAGATTCTCGGTGCGGTTAAGACCGAGTTTGACAGCTTTGGCAACGTCCTAGAGGCGACAAAGAAGAGAATAGATCAGGCTAATGTAGAGCTCGATAAGCTTATTGGCGTGAGAACGAGAAGCATCAATAGAAAGCTTCGCAATATAGAGAAGATAGATCAGGCTAGAGCGAGCAAGGTTCTTGAGCTAGATGATGGTGATGAGGTGTAGAATTTGAGCATTTTCGCAATAGGAGACTTACATCTATCTTTTGATGAGAGAATATCAAAGCCCATGGACATCTTCGGTAGCAGATGGGAAAACCACGCAGAAAGGCTCAAGCAGAACTGGGAGGAAAACATCGGAGAAGATGATACTGTACTAGTATGCGGGGACATCTCATGGGGCCTTAGACTAGAGGAAGCAATGGCTGACTTTAGGTGGATTGAGAGCTTGCCTGGGCGCAAGATTATAACCAAAGGAAATCACGACCTTTGGTGGGGATCTGTCAAGAAATTGAATAGTATAAGCGAAAATATTCGCTTTCTGCAAAACGATGCGGCGCTTATTTTTGATGAAGATAGACGCATATGTATATGCGGAACGAGGGGATGGATTTGCCCTGGTACAGAAGGCTTTGATGAGCACGACGAGAAGATTTTTAAGCGTGAGCTGATTAGACTTGAGATGTCGCTTAAGGAGGCTAGGAAGCAGGAGCCCGATTTGATAATTGCAATGCTTCATTATCCACCTTGTAACGATAAGTTTCAGCCTTCAGAGTTCACGAATATGCTTTCGAGATACGGTGTCAAAACATGCATTTATGGGCATCTGCATGGTAAGGACGCTTTTAAGAACGGATTTCAGGGTATATTAAATGGAGTAGAGTACAAACTAGTCTCCCTAGATTATATCGAGGCTAATCCTATAAAGATTCTTTAGAATGAGGCTTGAGGAGGTAGCTATGGACAAGAACAGAGTAATTTTAATTGTGATGGACAGTCTAGGAGTTGGAGAACTGCCCGATGCAGGAAGCTACGGCGATGCTGGTAGCGACACCTTTGGTCATATTGCAAAGACCATGGGCGATGAACTGAAGATTCCTAACCTGAGAAGACTAGGGTTTGGAAACATAGACGGGCTTTGTCAAGGAGACGGAAGCTTTGCTATTTCTAATCCTTCGGGTGCCTATGGTAAGCTTAAGGAAAAATCAAAGGGAAAGGATACCATAACAGGTCACTGGGAAATTGCGGGCATAGAAAGCCTAACACCGTTCAAAACCTACCCAGATGGTTTTCCTGCTGAGTTCATCGCAAAGTTTGAGGAAAAAATAGGCAGGCGCTGTATAGGTAACTACGCAGAGTCTGGTACAGTAATTATAGAAAAGCTAGGAGAGGAGCACGAGAGGACAGGTTATCCTATCGTATATACATCAGCTGACAGTGTATTTCAAATCGCTGCAAATGTAGATGTTATACCTCTTGAGGAGCTATACAAGATTTGTGAGGCTGCAAGAGAGCTTCTTCAGGGAGAATGGGCCTGTGGAAGAGTAATTGCAAGACCGTATAAGCTTGTGGACGGCAAGCGTGAGAGAACGACAGACCGCCGTGACTATGCGGTTTCACCACCAGAAAAGACGATCCTAAACCTGATTGATGAAGCAGGGCAAGAAGTCTATGCTGTAGGTAAAATCCACGATATTTTCAATGCCAGTGGCGTTACGGACTGGGTTCATACAGACGGCAATATGGATGGAGTTGACAAAACTCTTGAGGCTTTAGATAAGGTAGAAAGCGGTTTCATTTTCACAAACCTCGTTGACTTTGACTCGCTTTACGGACACAGAAGAAATCCTATCGGCTACGGAAATGCGATAATGGATTTTGACGCTAGAATCCCTGAACTTGAGGCGAAGCTAGGTCCAAAAGACATAGTTATTCTGTGTGCAGACCACGGAAATGATCCTACGCACAGCGGCTTTGATCATACGAGGGAACACATTCCTTTTGTAGCCTTCGGCGAGCCAATTAAATCAGCAAACATTGGAACTAGGGAGTGCTTTGCAGATATAGGAGCTACAATCTGCGACTACCTTGATGTGGATGAACCGGCAATAGGCGAAAGCTTTTTAAATGAGATTTAAAGTAGGAATATATATGAATGCAGTTGATATTATAAGCAAAAAGAGAGACGGTAAAGAGCTCAGTACTTCCGAAATCGAGTTCTTCATCAAAGCTTATCTTAATGGCGATATACCTGACTATCAGGCTTCGGCTCTGTTGATGGCCATATACTTCAGACATATGAGCGAGAAGGAGACTTTTGACCTAACTAGGGTAATGCTTCATTCCGGAGATATAGTTGATCTATCGGACATTCACGGAACAAAGGTGGATAAGCATTCGACGGGAGGAGTCGGTGACAAGGTGACTTTGATAGTAGCGCCAATTGCTGCATCATGTGGAGTTCCTATCGCCAAGATGAGCGGAAGAGGTCTTGGATTCACAGGCGGAACCATAGATAAGCTTGAGTCAATCCCAGGATTTAAAACGACGCTTGAGCCTGCGGATTTTCACAAGCAGGTTAACGAAATCGGAATTGCCGTAATCGGTCAAAGTGGGCATATCGCGCCAGCAGATAAGAAGCTTTATGCGCTTAGAGATGTAACTGCAACAGTCGAAAATCTCAGCCTTATAGCATCGAGCATAATGAGCAAGAAACTCGCCGCAGGAAGTGATGCGATTCTCTTAGATGTTAAATGTGGCAAAGGTGCTTTTATGAAGTCCGAGGATGATGCCAAGGCAATAGCTGAGCTGATGTGCAAAATCGGAAGCTCTCAGGGTAAGAAAACTGCAGCGATAATTTCAGATATGAGCGAGCCACTAGGTCATGCCGTAGGAAATAGCCTTGAAGTGATAGAAGCTATAGAGCTTCTCAAAGCTAATATTGAAGGTGATTTACTTAAGCTTTGCCTTAATATATCAGGGGCTATGATATATCTTGGTGGTAAGGCATCTAGCATAGATGAGGGAATTGCACTTGCAGAAAGTGCAATTTCAAGCGGAAGAGCGCTACAAAAGCTCGCTGAAATGATAGAATATCAGGGCGGAAACAAGGCGGTAATCGATGATTATTCGCTATTTCCAGAAGCTAAGCTTAGTGCTGAGATTAAGGCTTTGCGCTCTGGGTATATAGAGTCTATTGATGCTGAAGGAATTGGACTTGCTTCACAGCACTCAGGTGCAGGAAGAGCTAGCAAGGAGGATGAAATAGATCACAGCGCAGGCATAAAACTAGTTGCAAAGAGAGGCGATAGGGTTGAGCTTTCGGATACGATTGCCATCGTCTACTCAAGCGATGAAGGAAAGCTAAAGCAAGCCTGTGAAGAGGTTCTCAGTGCTTACGCGATATCAGATAGTGAGCCGAAGGCGGAGCCTCTGATAAAGACGATGATTGGATTATAGATTAGAAGGAACAGTAACTGCGTATATGAAGCATTATTTTTTTGTTAACCCTGTCGCGGGTAAGGGCAATCAGAGCGAAGAGCTGATTGAGGAAATAAAAGTCGCGTTAAAGGACGCGAAAAGTGAATCCGTGATAATTATGACTGAGCCAAATAGAGGGAGTGAAGCGATAGTAAGAGCTATTGCAGAGGGACTAAATGGTGAGCCTGCGAGGTTTTATGCTTGTGGAGGCGATGGTACAGCTAATGAAATCGCATCGGCGGTAATAGGCTTTGATGGAATTGAGCTAGGAATTATTCCTATAGGTTCTGGCAACGACATGATTAGGAATTTTCAGGATGCTGGAGATTTCATGAGCGTGCGCTCTCAGCTAAATGGAAAGAGCAGAAAAGTCGATGTGATGAAGTACACAAGCAAGCTTGGGAATGAAGAACAAACGGGGTACTGCCTTAATATGTTCAACATAGGCTTTGATTGTAATGTTGTTGAAACGGCTTTTAAGCTTAGAAAGAAAAAGTTCTTTGCAGGGGCTACGGCTTACCAGTCGGCCATACTGTTTAACTTCATCAAAAAGAGAGGTGCCTGTCTTGACATCTACGAGGATGGCGAGCAAATCAGAGAAGGAAAGATGCTTCTCTGTGCCATATCAAATGGATCTTATTGTGGAGGTGGAATAAAGTCATCACCACAGGCGATAATTGACGATGGTTTCTTTGATCTTAATATAATAAACGATCTTCCAAGGCTAAAGTTCCTAAAGCTCTTGCCTAAGTACAAGGAAGGAACACATCTTGAGGTTGATGGGATAGATAAAATTATATATGTGAAGAAGAGTAGGCAGCTCAGTCTAAAACCAAAGGACACAAAGGACTTCGGTATATGCATAGATGGAGAGCTTGCACGAACTGAGGGTATAGATATTGAAATCTGTGAGAAGGCTCTTAGCTTCATTGTTCCTGTTGATGTGAAATAAACAGTATGATATAATGTTACGGTGGTTTGTGAACGGGGTATATCTATTTGCAAACCTTATTTGGAGAAGTATCGAAGTGGTCATAACGAGCCGCACTCGAAATGCGGTTGCTCGCAAGGGCACGTGGGTTCGAATCCCACCTTCTCCGCCAATTTTGTCCTCTTTTGAGGACTTGTATTTTACAGTGGGGTTAGTGATTACTAACTTTTCAGCATAGCTCATAATAAATCCGTATGCTTACTTTGCCTGCGAGCTACAGGGGGGAAGCAATAATAATTTAAAGGAGGAACTATACTGATGTTAGGTATGTACTGTCTTATAACAGTAGTTGTCTTGAGTTATTTCTTTAGCGACATTATCAAAAAATACTCTAGGGAGATTTATGCTATCGCAGGTGTAATTTCAATAATCTCAATATATCACGCGATTTTGAGACTGAACGGATATAATGTCCAATATGTTGATGGTCTTGAGCCATTTATGAGGTCTATATCCTCGGGCGCTCTAGGAGGAGCCTTTTTCATACTCGTAATGTATATGGGTACATTCAGCATGAAGTACAAGGTATTTAAACAGCTTCGTAAGAATCGTGCAGAGCTTTCCATAATAGGCGGGCTTATGATTTTACCACATAACACCTTTTATCTATTTCAGGCACTTCTATTTACGCTTCCTAATGTGAATAAATGAATGGAATTGCGCTTTGGACAAATCTAATGATGTTTGCAGCAGGTGTCTTTGCCATAGCAGTTATGCTTCCGCTACTTGTGACATCGTTTAACTTTGTTCACAAGAAGATGCAGGCAAGCAAATGGAAGAATTTGCAGGAATTTGCATACATCTTCTATGCAATGGTATATGTGCAGGTAATGATGGTTTACATCGGAAGACCAGCATCAAATACGGTGACATTAAACATAGTGTTCTACTCTGTAATTTTCATCTCATACACAATTCTCAGAGTTAGAAAAGCCCTAAATGCACGCAAAAGAAAGCTAGCACAGGCAGTTTAGTGACGGAGGAGGATAGATATGAAAAATAAGTCGATATTAAGCATTCTCATTACGGCACTGATCTGCGTTCTAGTGGCTGTGGGAATAAGCTTTGGTACTACAACAAAGAAGGTAGAAGCAAGAAAGGTACAGCCTAGGAAGACAGAAGCTAAGGCTGATAACAGCAAGAAGGCTAATGATTCAGCTTCAAATGGGGAAGCTGATGGATATAAGGACGGCAGCTGGGAAGGAACAGGAAACGGCTACAAGGGCGAGGTTAAGGTTCGCGTTACGGTCAAAGACGGCAAGATAACTGCAGTCGATATTCTATCAAATGTGGATGACGCAGCTTACTTTAACAACGCTAAAGGAGTTATTTCATCAGTTATAGAGCAGCAGACCCCTAATGTTGATACTGTTAGCGGAGCTACATTCAGCTCAGTTGGAATCCTAGACGCAATCTATAACGCACTGGAGAACGGAGGTAATTAATGAAGAAAAGAGCAGATAAGATAATCGCATCACTTTTGATATTCGTGGTCTTCGCTGGAATTACGGGATTCAGTGTGGCAAAGACAATGAACAAGGATAACCAGGATAGTGAAACCGCTAAATCACAGGTTATTCAGCCTAAGACTCAGGCTAAGAAACAGGCTGAGCCAAGCAAACAAAAGAAGCAAAAGAAAAAGATAGAAAAGCCTAAGGCCGTTGCAAAGAAGAGTGCTGCGACTGGCCCAAGCGCACCAGCACAAAACTTGAATTTAAGCATCCAAGCTCCAAGCAATGCCAAGCTAAAAGATGGTGTTTACTATGGAAGCGGAACAGGTTTTGGTGGAAGACTGAGCGTTAAGGTAGTTGTAAGTGGTAACAAGATAGCTGATATTCAGGTGACATCTCACAGCGAGACACTCAGCCCAATAAACTACTTTGCAAATGGCGCATCAGTCATAAGCAGAATTCTAAGTGCCCAGACACCTAATGTAGATAAGGTTACAGGAGCTACATATACGAGCAATGCGATAAAGACTGCCGTATATAATGCTATCAAAGGATGCCTACGAGACCGAGGCACCACCTATCGTGGCTCCAGTAGTCCCAGAGGAAAAAGAAACCTAATGAGGATGTAAAGCCTGGCGGTGACAAGGACAAAAATAAGGACGACGACAAGGACAAGAACAAAGACAACAAAGACGAGGAAAAAGATAATAGAACTGAAGAGGAGATTGCAGAGAACAAGCAAAATATCTTCAGAGGGGATGTTATCTTCCATGGAAAAGACTACGATTACGATGTTGTTGTAAAAGTAGAAATCAAGGATGGAAAGGTTGTCAAGGTTACTGACCACAAGACAAGAGAGGAACTTGATAAATCAAAATTTGCAGGAGCAAACCTCACTTTCTGGAACATCTTCCTAGATGCTAATGGCTTTGATAGATTTGAAGGAAAGACTGAGGCTGAGATTAAAGATGTTGATGCAGTTACAAATGCAACAGCAACTACGGATGGTGTTAAGCAGGCAATCCTCAAAGCTTTTGAGAATGCAAAGAGAGAAGCAAAGTCCAAAGATAAGGACGTAAATAAAGATACTAATAAGGATAAAACAGAGTCAAATTCTGGCAAGTAAATATCTATAAAAATGACCCCTAAGTTCAATGAGGAATCTTAGGGGTCTACTTTTTGGGTCGATTATTGCGAAGTTTGATTAGCTCTCTTTTATTTTATTTCTCATATGAACTGAGATTGCAAGTCCTGCAGCTAGTCCCATGAGCATGATGTAAGGTGGTAAGCTTGATGAATCACCTGTATTTGGATTTACTGGTTTGTTAGGCTTTTTGTCCTTATTAGGAGCAGCATTCTTGGTGTAGATAGCATATACTGTCATATCATCGTTTACGACTGTGCTTCCTGTGAACTTTGTTCCACTACCATCCATTGCAGTGTTCCACTCCTTGAATGTGTATCCTGCTTTGCTTGGGTCAGCCGGCATAGACTGATCTGTGAGGCTATCAGTGTCTATAGCTTTGCCTGATTCCACATTAACTACTGCATGAGTATTACCATCGTCTATGAATGTAACCTTGTTCTGATTTACTCTTAGTGAGTATGTGATTAGCTCAGGCTTATTAGGGTCTCCTGCCTCGTCTTTACCACTAGCAAGCTGCTTTGCAGCAAAAACAGTTGATAGTCGAGAAAATGAATGATGGTCGTCATTTTCAATAGCTGAAGCATCCTGGTTTATAATTGCATTATTATCTGTAGTAAATATGTTTTCGTAAGCGCCATAAGCGTACCCGGTTACAGTGCTGTTCTTGTTCGTTTCAACTTCGGAAGTGACTTTTAAACCATTTATATTTAAAGTAACGGAATTAACCTTCTGAATCTTTGCATATACATCTTTTAACATTTCATAGTTAGCAGGGGCCCTAAGTCTTGCTTTGACAACAATTCTTCTGCCACCGTTCTCTTTTGTAGCGGAAAGATCAAAGCCATCAAGTCCACTCAGCTTATATTCTGTAGCATCTGTTGATTCTAGACCTTTAGGAAGATCTAAAACAAATACTAACTGTCCGTCTGATTGCGTTATAGCTGTCTCAGGCATATTGTCCTTCATCATGTAATACGCAGGGAATTCCGAATTTATATAAGCTATGAGAATTGTGTTCATCATTTTTTTGAACAGTGACATATCAATATTAAAATCAAGGTTGATATCATCACCTATGTTGTGCTTAGCAACTTCTGTGCTTGATAGTCCTCTTTCGGTAATATCCCCACGAACATTATAATCAGTTATATTCTTAGTTAAAAGATCAGTCGAGTAGTTAAAGTTGTACGGATTCCATTGCTTACCACCCTGCCATCTGTTAAGTGCAGGATCGCGAGGTTCCCTATGTGGTAAATCCTGCGCATACATATCCAAATTATTCAAGGTCTCCGAAACTTCCTCAGAAAGATTAGGGTCACTGGAAATTCCGGCATTAGGGAAGCCTGTAACATAATCATAATTTAAGGTATTAACCCATTTAACTCTGCTGCTGGCAAAATAATCATTCAAGTATGAAGGTATGACAGCACGAAAGCCGCTGTCTTTGTACCAAACAAGTTCTGCCCAATAATTATCTTTTGTCTGCTCTTTGTATTCGCTTGGCATTTCCTCAGCGAATACGGCGCTAGGTATTGCTATCAATACCATGACAAGACTTAGTGCGACGCACAAAAATCGTTTAGGTGTTTTTCATTACCGTTCTCCTTAATAATTTTTAAAAATAAGTATGTAACTTATTCTGCAATAGTATCTAAATAATAATTAAAAGTAAATATATCAAATTTGCCTATGATTCATACTATCTTATATTTTTATATTATATGTAACAAAAATTCAATTCTTAATTAACTATCAATTCTTTTTAAAATTTTTTTCTTGCGTGTTAGTAGGAGATTATGCTAATCTTTATAGGTTGAATAGACTGATTTTTGATATTTAATAATCGTAGTATATTGTGAACACATCAAAGGACGGAATACACTATGGGATTTATGGACTCATATAAACGTTTAGAAAAGCTCTGCGGTGATATGCTTGAAGATGAGAGGCGAATTTCAGCATATATAGATAAAATGTATGAAAATACTGAAGGATGGGACCTGGTAGATGACTGGGAAAGTGATTTAAAAAACTTAAAGTATTATAGACGAATTAGAAACAAGCTAGTCCATGAACCTGATGCTTATGAAGAGGAACTGTGTGATGTAGAAGATATAGAATGGCTAGAAGATTTTTATTATAGGATTATTGACGGTGAAGATCCTCTGAGTAGATATTACAAAATTGTTCGCGCAAGGAATAGTACTAATAATGCATCTAGATATGGAATGGATACATCATCTTATGGTACAAACAGTAATTCATCGTATAGTTATGGAAAGATAGGAACGTTTCTACTAGCATTATTTTTTTACAGCACTAATTCTCTTTATAATACCAATAATTCTCGATATAATACTATGAGAATTCAATTAAAAATTATAGACTGTTTTAATATAAGATACGCATAAAAACGCCCCGAAAGCCTAGGCTCTCGGGGCTGAGTTTATATTATAGTGTTTATCGGGGGTTATAGGATGGAAGTTTACTCTATTTACTCTTCGATGTTTGGAAGTGTAGCAAGGCTTGCTTCAATCTCTTCGTCGCTTGGTACGTAGTCAGTCATAACACCATCATTAAACTTTCGTAAGCATATAGGTCAAAGTATCCTGTACCAGTTAGGCCAAATAGAATTGTCTTCTCTTCGCCTGTCTCTTTGCACTTAAGAGCCTCGTCAATTGCTGCCTTGATAGCGTGGCTGCTTTCTGGAGCAGGAAGGATTCCTTCAACTCTTGCAAAGTCACGAGCTGCTTCAAAGACCTCAGTCTGTGTGTAGCTTACAGCTTCCATCTCTCCCTGGTGATATAGCTCAGATACGATAGGGCTCATGCCGTGGTAGCGAAGTCCACCTGCATGGTTAGGAGCAGGGATGTAGCCACTTCCGAGAGTGTACATCTTTGCCATAGGGCAAACGCGTCCTGTATCGCAGAAGTCATAAGCGTAGCGACCTCTTGTGAGGCTAGGGCATGATGCCGGCTCAACAGCGATGAAGCGGTAGTCGGCTTCCCCCCTTAGTTTTTCGCCCATAAAAGGTGACATTAGTCCACCGACATTGCTTCCGCCACCAGCACAGCCGATAATAATATCAGGCTTGATATCGTATTTCTTCATTGCAGCCATAGCTTCCTCACCGATAATGCTCTGGTGGAGAAGTACCTGGTTTAGCACGCTGCCTAGAACGTACTTGTAGCCATCAGTAGTTGTAGCAGCTTCTACAGCTTCTGAAATAGCGCAGCCAAGGCTTCCTGTTGTGCCTGGATGCTCGCTGAGAATCTTCTTACCGATTTCTGTAGTCTCAGATGGGGAAGGTGTTACCGATGCACCATATGTTCTCATAACCTCACGACGGAAAGGCTTCTGCTCGTATGAAACCTTAACCATATAGACATTGCAGTCTAGCCCAAAGTATGAGCAAGCCATCGAGAGGGCAGTACCCCACTGACCTGCACCTGTCTCTGTTGTCACGTCCCTTGAGAGCCCTCCTTCTTAGCATAGTAGGCCTGAGCGATAGCAGAGTTTAGCTTGTGGCTTCCACTAGTATTGTTTCCCTCAAACTTGTAGTAGATCTTTTGCTGGAGTCTGAAGCTTCTCCTCTAGGCAGTATGCACGAACGAGAGGTGATGGTCTATACATCTTATAGAAGTCTCTGATTTCCTGAGGAATCTCGATGTATCTATCAGTCTCATTTAGCTCCTGCTCGATAAGCTCATCACAGAAAACTGGCTTTAGGTCATCAAATGTAACTGGTTTACCTGTAGCTGGATTTACAAGTGGAGCTGGCTTTTTCTTCATATCCGCTCTGACATTGTAATAGTGCGTTGGCATTTCGCTCTCGTGCAGATAAATCTTGTAAGGTATTGCTTTGTTATTTGTGCTGTTTGACATTTTTTTCTCCTTCTGTCTTTTCATCAAAACTTGCGAAGTGTGAAAGGATGTATAAAACAAAAAACTCTCATCCCATATTCGCTGGGACAAGAGCTGAAAATCTCCTGCGGTGCCACCCGGCTTGGCGTAAAACGCCCACTCCTTCGCATACTAACATATGCAGATATTGTTAACGAAGTATCTTCTCCGTCGCCCCTACTAGAATCATCAAAGATAATTTGTTCAGTTTGCCCTCAGGAGGCCATTCAACAAAGCGCATACAGTCTGCAATCACACCATCTGCAAATCTCTCTTCTGCTGCATCTAAGCCTACTATTCTCCATCAAAGGTTTGTTAAATTAGATAAATACTAACACCAAAAATGTGTGTGTCAACATATTTTTTGATTTATTTTTTTATGAAATCTTTCTAATAGAGCATGCCGTTTAGGATTTGCTCACATAAAAGAAGTCCACCGCCCATACCTAAATGTGATTTTTCAATTACATCGATATAGCCTAGTGATGGGAGTGCAATTTCAATTCCGCTGAATCTTTTTCCCTTAGCTCTAAGCATAGCAATGGTCTGTCCATCTGCAAAGACAAGCTCAGCATCGGTATCAAAAATATTCTTTTCGAGCGCCTCGCTAGAGCCATACTCCTTTAGAATATCCCTAAGCTTAGTTTCCTGCGCCGAAAGCACAGAGGAACTTCGAATCTTATCTTTGAGTGCATCTGTTTCAGTAATAGATATGGAATCTGGGCTCATTCCAAAATAGCTTGTAATAAAATCCGTATATCCAAGGCACTGTGAAAGCGTGCCGTGCACTGGCAAAACTTTAACGCCCTTTTGGTCGACCTGTCAAAGTGTGAACTCTCGAAAGGTGTGCAAAAAGCACTTAGCCCTTGCTCTTTCGCTTTGTTCTATATATGAACTCATATCACTGCTGAGAATGTCGCAAACCTTACTTACAAGATCTTCCATGGCCCTAAATCCAACGGGGAGACCATCGCATACAATATAGGGCATATCAAAGCGCGCAGATAGAAGCTCAGCAGAATCAAGTCCGTAGAGGCTGTCGATGACTATATTGAGATCTGCACGGGGTATGTTTTTCTATCTCACTTATGCTGGAGCCTGCACATAGGAAACAGTTTACATCTATACCGCAGAGAGAAAAAGCTCTTTTTAGCTCTTCCTTATCTCCGGCAAAGTCTCTGTGAAATATGGAAAGTCCAAGTATGTTTACGGTTTTACAAGCTAGTTTTTTGCCATTTCTTGCGAATTTTTCTAGCAGGGTGCGGCAGGCTTTGATATAGCCATCCCAAATAGGGAGGGAGTAGCCAGGGCTTCCTATGGAGATGATTTTTTTCTCGTCCCTGCTTGACTCTCTTACGATTCTTTCTATATCGTCACCGATAAGCGCAGCTCCAGGCGTGTTTACGATGGCAAGTAGATCAAAGTCAATTTCCTTTTCGAGAAAGGCTATTACTTCAGAAAGCTTATCCTCGCTACCATAAACGTAATCGCGTCTATCTAGGAAGGTTGAAGGAACGCGAGGCTGTCCGAAAATACCAAAACTCAGGGTATTCGAGCGGATCAAACTCTGGCTGCCTTATCATCTGATTATCAGATGTGGCTGAGTGATAGAATTTGCAGCCCGTTGGGCCGTTCATAAGGACTAGACCCTTTGATATTCCCTCAAAAGCAAAGACTAGCCCAGACATGCTATCTGGAGTAATACTTGTCAAATAGTTTTCTGTCATTGAGCCATTCTCCTTCCTCTGATTTACTAAAAAGTCTCGACCAACGCTCGACCATTTCAAGTCCTGTAAAGAAGCCGTTATCTGGACACATTGGAATCGTGTCTGTGATGCAACTTTGCTCGCTTACAGGCTCGTAGTTTGAGAGGATGATGTCAGGCTTTTAGCCTTTTTGATATCAGAGCTTCTCTCATCTCTATCGTAGTTTTCTACAACCTCGATACCGTCTATTTCGGGAAAGAGAGGAGCGGAATCCTTCATCCTGAGAGAAGTTTAAAACGCATATTTTTACGATTTTCATACCGCAGTCTAGGGCAGCGTTCAGTATCCAGTCGAGCTCGTGATTGTATGTGATAATCATGAGTTTTTTTGCCTTCGAGCTAGGGCCTTACTGATTTTATCCTATTTTTGATATATGAACTCGTTTTCCGATATTATGCTCTTTGCTTCATCGCTTGCATCAAAGCGCTTACCTAGGGCAAGAAGCCAATCGGAGGTTTCCTTAAAGCCGATAGGGAACTGCTTTTCAAAGAAGCTTGCGCCGTATTCTTTGATGAAGAAATCTTCGAGTATCTTTGCCAGTATAGTCGCGATATGCGAGCAGGTTTAGCTCTGCTGAGCAGAAATCGCGCAAAGAAGCATAGCTTGTGTTACATAGGAAGCGGCAGTTTACCGAGATGTTCATGCGAGCAAGGAAGGCCTTAAGTCTTTGGAAGTTCATCTCCGTATTTCGGGCAACAACCTTTTCGAAGACTATGTTTACGGTCCTTTTTCTTTTTTCTACGTTCCTATCTATTATCTGCTTTGCAAGCGAAGTGTACGCTATCAGCATTCCCTGAAGGTAATCTCCTGTGAGGTTACCTTCAGCTTTTACCGTCACTATCTTAGTTCTTTCGGTCGAAAGGCTGAGTGCATCGTCTATATCATCTCCAATTATTCCAGAAGGGCAGGAGCTTACTATGACAATAGCTGGTGGTGGAGACTTAGAATTCAGGACTGACTTGACTTTGCTGAGAAGGTTTTCGCTTCCGCCAAATACCATATCTGTTTCGCTCATGTCGGTCGAAAGCACATTAGGTATCAAGAGATGATGGCAGGATGTTTCCGCGCTCAAAAAGAGTCCTTCTTCCAGCAGAGCTAATGGTCTGTATCGAAAGGTAGGTGCAGCTCTTTGGTGAGTGGGCGAGGATCACAGCATCCTTAAGGTTTGAGCTCATAGTCATGGCGCCATTAAAAGCGCAGCCGTGCAGTGGCTCATCCCTGATTACATTCTTTGATAGATAGGGAGCATCATAGTCGCTAGTGCTTTCTTCTTGGCCAGAGCCGATACCCGTGCATGCTTTGCAAGGCTCTGCGGACTCACAGCTACAGGAAGGAGTGTATTCATCTTCTGGCTTTACTGAAGAAGCAGCGCTGTGGCTAGCCTTAGTAATTGCACCTTCATTTGACAGAATCAAAGCCTCTAGCTCATCATCTGTCAAAGGATTTGCGGCAAAGTGCTCAGTACCTTCGCATATCCTTTTCGCAATAGCCTTAAAGATATCTGCTACAGGATTTTCCTCGTTTTGGGTTAGCTCAAGCACAGTCACATTAGCTTTTTCTGCGCGTGCAAAGATATCGTCTCGAGGGATTCGCGCAAATACCGGAAGCTTAACTGCTTCTGCAAATTTGTAAACTCTATCGTCTTCATTTTTGACATTTCGGCTGTTATATAGTATTCCCAAGAGTCTTGGACGATTTTCATCATAGTTTTGGATGCCGCGCAGTATATTGTTGGCTGCGTATAGCGACATATATTCACCAGAGGTGACAATAAAAATACTATCGGAATACTCCCTGCGTATAGGAACGGCAAAGCCGCCGCAAACAACATCTCCCAAAACATCGTAGACTATCATGTCGTAGTTATCTTTGATGTGAAGGGTTTCGAGGAGCTCAAAGGCAGTTATTATGCCTCTTCCAGCGCATCCGACACCTGGCTTTGGACCACCTGCTTCTATGCAGCCGATTTTTCCAAAGCCCTCAAAGAGTATATCGCTTTTGCGGTACTCCAAAGGAGATTTTTGTCTTTATATAGTCCAAAAACCGTAGGGATGGAAAGGCCTCGCATCAAAAGCTTTGTCGAGTCGTGCTTAGGGTCACAGCCAATCTGGAGTATTCTTTTATTATTTAATGAAAGGGCTGCTGAGATATTCGCACTCAAGGTCGATTTTCCTATGCCTCCCTTACCGTATACAGCAATTTGTTTCATATTTATTCCTAAAAAGTAACCCGAGACCAAGGTAAATAACCTTAGCGCTCGGGAAATGTAAGCAATTTATTTTTTTTCACTGTTTCTTGCAGCTACAGCGATTATGTCCTGATAGCGCTCCAAAATTTTCTCGTAGTTACTTCTCACGTGTGGGAACATGCAGTTTGTACAATCCTTGAATCCATTTTCAGTGTACTGAAAGTTTCCGCCACATTTGTCGCCGAGCGCATACAGAGGACAATAGCAGAACAAGCAGTTGAAATCCTCCGGTTTATTAGTCTTGTGACATGGGAAGAATTCACAATCCTTGTGCTGAAAAAACTTATAGTTTTCGGTAGTGGTATTAACCATATTAACCTCCATATTTCATTATCAAAAATAACCCGCCTATGGTATAATTTTATTAGTAAGTTATAAAGCTGTCAAGGAGACATAGAAATGTCATTTACACATCTTCACCTACATACAGAATATAGCCTTTTGGACGGCGCCGCAAGAATTGACGGCGTTGTTAAGCATGCCAAGGAATTAGGCATGGACTCCCTTGCCATAACAGACCACGGAAACATGTTCGGCATTATCGACTTCTACAAGGAGTGTAAGAAGCAAGGTATTAAGCCGCTCATCGGATGCGAGATATATGTGGCTGTTCGCAGTATGAAGGATAAAGATCCAGATCTAGATAGATACCAGAATCATCTCGTTTTGATTGCCGAAAACAACGATGGATATCGAAATTTAATTAAGATTGTATCAGAGGGATACATAAACGGATACTACTATAAACCGAGAGTTGACAAGGATGTCCTGAGAAAGTATAGCGGCGGAATAATAGCTTTATCGGCATGTCTTGCGGGCAAGGTTCAGCAGAGACTTTTGAACAAGGACTACGAGGGTGCTCGTGCAGAGGCGCTTGAGCTAGACGAGATTTTCGGCCATGGAAATTTCTTCTTAGAGATGCAGGACCAGGGTCTTGAGGAGGAATACCTCGTCAATCAACAGCTTCTCAAGTTATCTGAGGAGCTTGACATTCCTCTAGTTGCAACAAACGACGTGCATTACATCAAGCAGGAGGATGCTGAGGCTCATGATGTTCTTCTTGCTATTCAGACGGCTACGAGTATCGATGATGAGAGGAGAATGCGCTTTCCTAACGACCAGTTTTACCTAAAGAGCGAGTCCGAGATGAGGACGATCTTTTCCTTTGCTCCTCAGGCTATCGATAACACCGCAAAGATTGCCGAAAGATGCAATGTCGAGTTCACCTTTGGTGAGTATCATCTGCCAGAGTTTGTTCCACCTGAGGGAAAGACCTGTGCAGAGTATTTGCGTGAGATTGTAGAGGCTGGTCTTAGAGAAAGATACGAAAATATCGAGCCTGAGCTAGTTGAGAGAATGAACTATGAGCTAGATGTCATTGAGAACATGGGCTATGTAGAGTACTTTTTGATAGTTTGGGATTTCATAAACTACGCGCAAAAAAACAATATTGCAGTTGGACCAGGAAGAGGCTCTGCAGCAGGAAGCCTTGTTTCATACTGCCTAAAGATAACGGATATAGATCCGATTAAGTATACTTTGATTTTTGAGCGATTCCTAAACCCTGAGCGTGTCAGCATGCCTGATATAGACATAGACTTCTGTATCGAAAGACGAGGTGAGGTAATCGAGTATGTTAAGCAAAAGTATGGTAGAGAGAATGTTTCCCAGATTATAACCTTCGGTAGGCTTAAGGCAAAGGCTGCAGTAAGAGATGTCGGAAGGGCGCTTAATCTCACATATGCAGAGGCCGACAGAATTGCAAAGGCGATACCATTTGAACTTAATATGACGCTTGAGAAGGCTTTGAACATAAGTCCAGACCTTCGCAGAATGTATGACGAGGACCCAAGTGTCAAGAAGGTTATAGATATGGCGATGAGAATCGAAGGAATGCCGAGAAATGCCTCAACTCACGCAGCTGGCGTAGTAATATCTAAGCTTCCGCTGAACGAGTATGTGCCGCTCTACATGTCAGATAAGGGGCTTGCGACTCAGTTCAATATGACAACCATAGAAGAGCTTGGCCTTCTCAAAATGGACTTTCTTGGACTTCGTAACCTCACGATGATCCGAAATGCAAAGTCCTTGATAAAGGAAAACCACGGTATCGACATAGATTTCAGCAAGATTGGCTATGAAGATCCTAAGGTATATTCAATGATTGCTGACGGAAATACGCTCGGTGTATTTCAGCTTGAGAGCTCGGGAATGACTTCATTCATGAAGAGACTAAAGCCGAACTGCTTTGAGGATGTAGTTGCCGGAATTTCACTGTTTAGACCAGGTCCAATGGACTCGATTCCAAAGTATATAGAGAACAAGAAAAATCCAGATAAGATTCAGTATGTAACGCCAAAGGTTGCAGAGATTTTAGATGTCAGCTACGGCTGCCTCGTCTATCAGGAGCAGGTAATGCAGATAGTTCGTGACCTTGCAGGCTATAGCTACGGAAGATCTGACCTCGTTCGTCGTGCCATGAGTAAGAAGAAAGCCGACGTTATGATGGAGGAGAAGGAGTGGTTCATAAACGGTAAGCTCGCAGAGGATGGAAGCGTTGAAATTCCTGGATGTATCAGAAATGGTGTATCAAAGGAAGCTGCAGAGGCTATCTTTGATGACATGGTTTCATTTGCTGAGTACGCCTTCAACAAATCTCATGCAGCGGCTTATGCAGTGCTTGCCTTTGAGACTGCCTACCTCAAGAGGTATTATCCTGTTGAGTTCATGGCGGCTTTGATGACCAGTGTAATGGGCGATTCAGCAGCTATATCAAAGTACATAGCAAACTGCAGGGAAATCGGTATCGAGGTTCTTCCACCTTCAGTGCTTGAGAGTGAGCACAGCTTCTCAACAAAAGAAGGTAAAATTCGTTTCGGCCTCATGGCTGTCAAAAATGTCGGCGAGGGTGTCGTAAATGCGATAATAAAGGCAAGAGCTGGACGCGAGGCGCCTAAGGATATCTTCGAATTTGTAAATAACCTCGACATCAAAGAGGTAAATAAGAAGGCGATGGAGAGCCTTATTAAGGCAGGTGCCCTTGACTGTATAGACCCTAACAGAGCGGTGCTTCTAGCCGTTTATGAGGATGTGATGGAGTCTGCACAGCAGAATGCGCGCAAGAACATTGCAGGACAGATGTCTCTATTTCAGCTTAATAGCGAAGAGATGGGAAGCGGCAGTGTTTCGGGAAGGCTTCCTGATATTGCTAACTTTGATAAAAGCTATGCTTTCTAAGTCTCGAAAAAGAGATGACGGGCGTCTACATAAGCGACCATCCGCTAAACCAATATAAGGATGTGATTGATAGGCTAGCGACCGTAAATACAACTCAGCTCGGAAGTAAGAGCCAGTCTGAGGAAGATGGCAATATGGACGAGATCAGCGAGATTCAGGACGGTAAGGAGCTTGTAATCATAGGTCTTATCGTGGGACACAGAAATCTTGTCACAAAGAAGGGGCAGATGATGGCCTTTGTGCAGCTTGAGGATCTTTATGGAGATGTTGAGGTCATAGTTTTCCCTAAGACCTTTGAGAACTGTGCAGAGCTTTTAGCCCAGGACAATATCATAGTTTTGAGTGGACGTGCCGATGTGGCAGAAAGCGGGCAGGCCAAGATTATAGCTGAACATATAGTCGGCATAGATGAAGCGGATAGGATAATTGAGCTTGTTAAGTCTGGAAGGTCAAATGGAAGGCAGTCAGGTGGGCAAAGAACGTCAAGAGCTCAAGATGATTCTGCAAATGCTAGCCCTAACTCACAAGCTACTTCCCATGAGGGAGTAAAGACAAATTCGAGCGCTAGCGCTTTGACGGATGCTGTAAAGCTAAGAATACCGCAAAGCGGTGAGGGTATATCCGAGGCTGCTAATCTAGACGAAAAAGAGGTTCTTAGCGAAATCAGCAGGATAATGGCAAGGTACCCTGGAGATAATCAGGTGCTAGTATATCTCAGAAATGGAAAGATAATGTCATCGCAGCAGGCTTTAGTTAGGCCTAGCCTAGAGTTCGCCGAGGAAATGGCTGAGCTTTTAGGACATGCGAATGTCAAGATAAAACATATTGCAAATAGCTAGTTAGGTCAGGAGTTTAATATGAAAATCGGAGTTTTGACAAGTGGTGGCGATGCACCTGGTATGAATGCAGCAATTCGTGCCGTTGTTAGATGCGGTATAGACGCAGGCTTTGAGGTCTACGGAATAAAGAGGGGATATGAAGGCCTGCTCGATGGTGAAATCGAAAGGATGAGTCTCAGCAGTGTCGGAGATATTCTTCACCGCGGCGGAACCATACTTAAGACCGCAAGAAGCGAAAGATTCAGCACTGAAGAGGGCGTTAAGAGATCCAAGGTGATTCTAGGCACATTCGGTATAGATGCATTGATTGTAATAGGTGGAGATGGCTCGATGAGAGGCGCGCTTGAGCTATCAAAGCTCGGTATCATGTTATGTGTCTTCCGGGAACAATTGATAACGACCTAGCCTATACAGACTACACCATAGGCTTTGATACTGCAGTAAACACCGTTTTAGATGCTATATCAAAGGTCAGAGACACAAGCTCTGCTCATGAGAGAAATACCATAATCGAGGTTATGGGAAGGCACTGCGGAGACATTGCTCTTTACGCAGGTGTGGGCGGTGGTGCTGAAGCAGTTTTGATTCCTGAGGTTGAGGCAGATGTAAACAGGGTTTGCCGAAAGATTCTTCAGGGTGCAGGTAGAGGTAAGCTCAATAGCATAATCATAAATGCTGAAGGCTCAGGTGTAAGCTCAGATGAGCTCGCCAAAGAAATTGCCGAGGTTACGGGTCGCGAGACTAGAATAGTGGTTTTATCATACCTACAGCGCGGCGGTGTGCCGACTCTTGACGATAGACTTCTCGCAAGTCAAAGTGGTGCCAAGGCAATTGAGCTAATCCAAAGCGGAATCAAAAACAAGGGCTATTGGAACTGTAAACGGAAAGATTCAGGCCTTTGAAATTGAAGGTGCGCTCGCAGAGAAGCCAGAGTTTGACCATGAGCTCTATGAGCTTAATCGATGTGCTGAGCAAATAGATAAAGTTAAACCAAATTATTAAGTAAGGGATATACATATGGGTGAAAAAATAGCGGGAAAGTACCGTGGCACCAGTGCACTGACGGGACTGATTTACGGAATGGCAGAGTTTTACGGAGGTGGTGCATTTGTTATCATCAACACCTTCTTCATGGTATTTTTGACGAAGGCTCTGGAATTCCTGCGGCTTGGGCTGGCGCAATTCCACTTGTCGGCAAGGTCTGGGATGCGGTAACAGATCCGATGATGGGAAAATATTACAGACAGGACGACTTCGAGGTTCGGACCTAAGCGATTTTACATTTTGATAGGCGGTATCATATCGGCTATTACTTTTGTTCTACTTTGGACGACAATTCCAAGTGATAGCAAGGTGACGCTATTCGTTTACTACATTGTTATTTACTGCTTGTTTTCGACAGGCTTTACGATTTTGATGGTTCCATATAACGGCCTTCTTCCCTGATATGATAGATGACTATGCAGTAAGATCAAAGTTTTCTACCATGCGTATGATTTGGTCTACTCTTGGTGCTATCGCTGCCGGAATTATCCCAACACTCATGATTAAGGATACTCTTCAGGTAGATATGTACCTTAAGGTAGGTATTCTCTTTGGCTTCCTATTCTGCATGAGCTCGCTTGTAAGCTTTATGGGAACCTGGGAAAAGCTCAAGGACCCAGTTAAGACAAGCCTAGGGAGATAGCTTCTCACAGGCTGGTTCAGTTTTTCAAAAAGCAGATCATTTAGAATCTTTGTCGGAATCTATCTATCGGGACAGTGCGGCATGGACTTCGTTTCAGGCATGGCGATTTACTATGTGGATGAAGTTTTGAACGGCTACTCCAAGGGCTACTTGACCATGCTCATGGGTGTTCTTCTCGTTTCACAGCTTCTAGGAATGCTCGTGTTTGGACCTATAATGACTAAGACATCAAAGAAGGCGACGATTTTGATAGGTGCGCCTATAAGAATAGTTTGTACACTAGGCCTTTTGGCATTCTCATACGAGGGTGCGCCAATTGCTCCAATCCTTGCACTTTCAGCAGGTGTGGGCATAGGAAACGCGGCGACTTTGACAAGCATATTCGCTATACTTGCAGATATGGCAGATGTGGATGAGCTGATTACTTCGGTGAGCAGACCGGGAATTGTTTCTGGCATGGCAACCTTTGCAAGAAAAATCTCAGCAGGACTTTCGGCTTGGTTTATCGGTATTTTGATTTCATTTGCCGGCTACGATGCTAGCATTGCAAAGGCTGGTCTCAGACAGAGTCTTCACACCCAAAACGGCATAGCGATGATTTTCATATTCTTACCAGTGATTCTAGTTACTCTTCTTTTGATTTTCGGATATATGTTCCCGATTACGAAGAAGGAGTTTGAACTTGTTCACAAGGAAATCGCAAGAAGAAAGGGAGAGGATGATTCAGTGGCAACTGAAGAGGAAAAGAAGGTCCTAAAGCGAGTAACTGGTATAGAGTACGATCAACTTTGGGGAAATAAATAGGAGAATTTGCAATGAATGGACAGATGAATAGACCTTTTGTTTGGGCGCATCGCGGCGCGAGTGCATACTGCCCAGAAAATACGCTTCCTGCCTTTGCTAAGGCGATAGAGCTAGGAGCTGATGGAATTGAGCTAGATGTTCAGATGACAAAGGATGGCGAGCTTGTTGTTTGCCACGATGAGAAGATTGATAGAACTTCGGATGGCAAGGGCTGGCTCAAGGATTTCACTTTGGCAGAGCTAAGAGAGTTTGATTTCTCGTATGGAGATGAGACATTTAAGGGTACTAAGATTCCAACGCTTAGAGAGGTTTTTGAACTCTTCACAGACACTGATATGACGATAAATATCGAGCTTAAGACAGGCATAATGTTTCTATACCGGAATTGAGGAGAAGACGATAGCCTTGACTGAGGAATCTGGAATCATGGATCGCGTAATATTTTTCTTCCTTTAACCACCTTTCTGTAAAGAAGATCAAAGAGCTAAGGACAGAGGCAAAATGCGGCTTCCTCTACGCAGATGGAACTATTGGCATGCCTGATTATGCAAAGCTTCACGGTATGGAAGCGCTACATCCAGCACTCTACAATTTACAGTACGAGGGTTTCATGAAGGAGTGCAAGGGAAAAAACATTGAGGTCAATGTCTGGACCGTCGATGAAGAGGAATATGTCAAATTTTGCTGCATGCTAGGTGTTGACTCAATAATTACAAACTGCCCAGACAAGGTCTTTGCAGTAATAGAGGGCATGGCAGGTAACAAAAATGAATAATATTACATTAGAAAACCTAGGTATCAAGCTCATCAAAGAAGCGGACTATGATGAGTACATGGAAAACGAGAACCCTAGGTGGCGCAGCGAATGCGTAGAGCAATGTGATTTTCATTCCTTTGATGGTCTAAATCTAAGGTATTACCACGCTAGCCAGGGCGAGGGGAAAGAGCCTAAGGGCTGCATAGTCATGATCCACGGCTACTGCGGCTTTTGGGGAAAGTTTCACGAGGTTGCACATTTCTTCTGGCAGGCTGGGTTTGATGTTTTCTTCCTTGAGCAGCGAGGCCACGGGTATTCTGGCAGGCAGATTGATGACAAGGACATGGTTCATGTTATTGATTATGCTGACTATATCGCAGACGTAAAGACCTTCATGGACAAAATTGTCATGCCTAGCGCAGGAAAGATTCCGAAAATAATATACGCACACTCCATGGGAGGTGCTATTGCTGCACTTTTCCTAGAAGAGCATCCTGAGTATTTCGATGCAGCGGTTTTGAGCTCACCAATGTTCAGCATAAAAACCGGAAACACTCCAAGTATAGCTGTAAAGCTTCTATGTGCAAAGATTAGGCTCCTGCACCAAGAGAACTTGCCTTTCCCAGGAGGAAAGCGCTTTGATGGCATTCCAAGCTTTGAGACTAGCAGTGCAAGATCTGAGAAGAGATATAACTATATTTTCAATCAAAGGCTAAGGGACGAGCACTACCACACCTATATGATGTCAAATGGCTGGGGCGCTGCAAGCTTTAAAGCTACAGCTAGACTTTTGAGAAGGGCTTCTAAGGTAAAGACTCCAGTTCTACTTTTGACGGCTGGTAACGACGCACTCGTAAATATGAGCGGACACGAGAAGTTTGCTAAGCGGGCATCAAATGTTCAGCATATCAACTATGAAGATTCCAAACACGAAATCTATAACGATGTAGATGAGGTGATGGAGAAATATTTTAACGATATATTTACCTTTATTATGAATTATGCTGTAAACTGAGCATTACTTAAAAGTAAATAATTAGATTGGAGAATGCTTTGCATGAGTGCAGAAATCCTCCTTTTTAAATCATGAAATATCTAGTTAAATGCAGCGAATCATTTAGATAATACCTCATAAGCTACGCGATTTTCGCTTATAAGTCTGTTAGAAATTTCCATAACATCTTCGTCAGGTGCAAGCTGGTACTCCATTGCCTCGTTAAACTCTACTAGAAGATATCTTGGTCGATTATTCTTTAAAATTATTACAGAGCCATTTTCGTCAACCTTTCTTGCTACCTTTGAAAAATTTTGGTTTGCCTCTGTTATAGAAACCAAACTATTAGTATTTATATTCATATATATCACTACCTTTCTTTTAGATTATAATAACACAAAGTTAGGATAAATTCAACCTAAACTACAATAGCTTTTACAAAATTAGATAATAATGTTAGTATGGTATATCTAAAGATATAACCATAATTTAAGGCTTAGCCTTGGGTAAGAAAATGAGTAAAAAAGCAAAAAAAAAGAAAAAAGTAATTACTGGTGAGATACATAGAGCAAAGGGAGGCTTTGGGTTCCTTAAAAGCGATGCTTTTGACAAAGATGTTTTCATAGCGAGAAAGCACATGAAGGATGCCATGGATGGAGATATAGCAGAGGTCGCTTTGATTCCCATGCCACTTTGGGAAAATGGACCTGAGGGCTTTGTCGTAAACATCAAAGAAAGAGCAATCACAGAGCTTGTTGGAACGCTCGACAAAAGCGGAAAGAATGGCTTTCTGATCCCTATGGAAAAACGCATCAAGGAGGATGTTTTTATCCCGAGCAAGTGGCTTAATGGCGCAAAGGATGGAGATAAGCTCCTCGTTAGAATCAGAAAATATCCGCAGGAGGATAGACTTGCCGAGGGAGATGTTCTCAAGATTATTGCAAGAAAGAATGACTCAGATAGGGACATCAAAGCTTTAATATTTGAACACGGAGTTAATGCAGAATTTAGCAAGGAAATAGAGAACGAGACGAAGAAGGTTGCAAAACCTCGTGCTTGAGTATACAGACAAAAAACAAAGACTAGATCTTAGAAAAGAGGAAATAGTAACCATTGATGGTGCGTATTCTAAGGACCTTGATGATGCCGTTTCACTTAAGAAAAATGAAAAAGGAAACTACGTTCTTGGAGTTCATATAGCAGATGTCAGCGAATTTGTAAGAGAGGGCATGGCTCTTGATTCTGAGGCTCTATCTAGGGGCAACAGCATCTATTTGATAGATTATGTCGTGCCTATGCTTCCTGTTTTGCTCTCTAATAAGCTTTGTAGCTTGAACGAAGGTGAGGATAGACTTACGCTGAGCTGCATAATGGAAATCGATAAGAGTGGTAAAGTGCTCGAATACAAAATAAGCGAATCCGTAATCAAATCTAGTGCAAGGCTTGTATACGATGAGGTTTCGGACTTTTTGGAGAAGGGCAAAGAGACTGCCAAGGTTTCAGCCCACGCAGAAATGCTTAAGGAGATGGAGGAGCTCGCTAGCTGCCTGAGAAAGGCAAGAGAAGAGCTTGGAAGTATCGATTTTGATATAGATGAGGCCGAGTTTGAAATCGATAAGGATGGAGTTCCGATAGACATATTCCTGAGCGAAAGACGCACGGCAAATAGGCTAATAGAAGAGTTCATGCTCATTGCAAATAGAACGGTTGCCGAGCACTACTTCTGGATGGAATACCCATTTATCTACCGTGTACACGAAAAACCGCTTCCAGAGAAGGTGATGGAGCTCAAAGCCTTCCTAAAGGGCATAGGGCTATCACTTCCACTAAACGAGGGCAATATTCATCCTTTGGCTTTGAGGAACTTGCTTGATGAGGCAGATAAGGACGGAAAGCTTTCTCTTGTCAGCGCAGTCATGGTCAGAAGCATGCAAAAGGCCTTCTATTCGCCTGAGTGCCTAGGACACTACGGGCTTGCTTTCAAGCAGTACTGCCATTTTACATCGCCGATAAGAAGATATGCAGACCTTTGGATTCATAGGATGATTAAGCATCAAATGCATGATGAATTCAGCGATGAGCAGCTATCAAAATATCGCGAAAAGGCGAAGAAGGTTTCAGACATTGTATCTGAGACTGAGCGCAAAGCTATATCCATGGAGCGTGAGCTAGAAAGACTGAAGAAGGCTCAGTACATGGAGCGCTGGGTTGGCTACGAGGAGCAGGGAATAATCAGTGGAATAACGAGCTTTGGTTTCTTCGTTCAGCTTCCTAACACCGTTGAAGGTCTTGTAAGACTTGACACTTTGATAGATGATTACTATGAGTTTGATCAGGAAAATTATAGGCTAGTTGGAAGCAATCACGGCAGAGAATTCAGGCTTGGCGATAGTGTAAATGTCGTTTGTACAAAGGTGGATACGCTTATTGGAACGATTGATTTTAGGCTTTGCTAAATCACTAATCAAAATACAAAAACAAAAATATCGTTGCAGAATCTCTTTAAACTGAGACACTGCAACGATTTTAATTTGCTTGATTGTGCTAAATGCCATATTTCAACTTAGCATAGCTCAATCCACTTTTGATGCTTAACCAATAACTGTCATATCCTTAAGGAATACTTTGTAACACTTATATGCTTCGTAGATATCTGCCTTGCTTGCGATTTCCCATGGACTGTGCATGCAGAGAACGGCAACACCGCTATCAATTACGTTCATTCCGTAGTTTGCTAGAATGTAGGCAATTGTACCACCGCCACCGGCGTCAACCTTTCCAAGCTCAGCAGTCTGAAAACCTACCTTTGCATCGTCGAGAATCTGGCGAATCTTTGCCATGAACTCAGCGCTAGCATCGTTAGAATCGTACTTTCCGCCTGAGCCTGTGTACTTGTTGAATGTGATACCATGTCCGCAGTAAGCAGTGTTCTTGCGCTCGAAAACGCTCTCGTATGTAGGGTCAAAGCCTGCGCTTACATCAGATGAAAGCGCACATGAATTCTTAAGTGCGCGGCGAAGCTTAAGCTCGGAGAACTCTCCGCAAAGCTCCATCATCTCAGCAAATGTATCCTCAAAGAAGTGTGACTTCATTCCTGTTGCGCCAACGCTTCCAATCTCTTCCTTATCTGAAAGGATGCAAAGAGATGTTCTGTCCTGAGCTTCACTGTCTAAGATTGCAGCAAGCGATGTGTATGCGCAGATACGGTCATCGTGTCCGTAGCCGATAACCATAGCTCTATCAAAGCCTAGGTCTCTTGCTTTTCCGGCAGGAACAACTTCAATCTCAGCAGATAGGAAGTCGTCTTCTTCGAAGTTATATTTCTCTTTTAGTATTGCAAGGATGCCAGCCTTAACTCTGTCCTTTGTTGCTTCCTTGTCGTCTGAATCTCCAGCATCTAAAGGCTTGCTTCCGAGGAGCACGTCTAGCGCTTCGCCTTCGATAACAACATTTGCCTTCTTTGTCATCTGCTGTGATGAAAGGTGAACGAGAAGGTCTGTAACTGAGAAAACTGGATCGTTTTCATCATCACCAACTGCGATATCGATAACAGTGCCATCCTTCTTTGCTACAACTCCGTATAGCGCTAGTGGAATTGTAACCCACTGATATTTCTTGATTCCACCGTAGTAGTGAGTGTCTAGGTATACGAATTCTGAGCTCTCATAAAGAGGATTCTGCTTGATGTCAAGGCGTGGTGAGTCGATGTGTGCGCCGAGAATATTTGTACCGCTCTCAATGCTGTCTTTACCGATGATTCCAAGAATCATAGTTTTGTTCATATGCTGTGCATAGAACTTGTCGCCAGTCTTTAGCTTCTTTCCTTCTTTGATCAAAGTCTTAATATCTACATATCCTCTTGCTTCTGCCATTTTGATAGCTTCTGAAACGCAGAGGCGCTCTGTCTTGGCTCTAGATATGAAGTCCTTGTATTCCTCTGAAAGCTCGTTAAGCTTCTTCAGGTCACTTTCTGTATATGTTGGCCATAAGTTTTTGGTTTCCATGTTTCTTCCTTTCCTATATCCATTATTTGTGTATGTTTTATATTTTAATATAAATATGTGCTATACACATTATATGTAAATTTGATGAGCTTTTCAATCTAGCTATTTAAAAAACTATGTCTTGGGGGTATAATTCAATATGGAGGCGTATATCATGAACAAAGAATTTGAGAAGATAAATCATTGCCTAGAGCAGATTAGAAGCAAAACGGATTTTGAGCCACTTATGGCTGTGGTTTTGGGTTCTGGACTTGGAGGCTATGCATCAAAGATGGAAGTCGTTTGTGAAATTCCATATAGCGAAATTGACGGTTTTCCCGTGTCCACTGTTCAAGGACATGACGGAAGGTTTCTATTTGGATATGTTGAAGGTGTTCCAATAGTTGCAATGAAAGGCAGGGTGCATTTTTACGAGGGCTATGCAATAGACGATGTAGTTCTTCCGATAAGGACGATGGGACTTCTAGGCGCTAAGTATATTCTTTTGACAAACGCCGCTGGAGGAATTGATTTAGGTCTTGAGCCAGGTGACCTAATGCTGATTGAAGACCATATCTCAAGCTTTATCAGAAGTCCTTTGATTGGCGAAAACATAGAGGAACTCGGTGTTAGATTTCCCGATATGAGCAGAGTCTACGATTTGAAGCTTTGCGAATGCATAAGAAGAGCAGCTTCTAGCGAAGGCATAGACATCAAAGAGGGAACATACCTTCAGACTAGCGGTCCTCAATTTGAGACGCCAACAGAGATTAAGATGTTTAGAACGCTTGGAGCATCAGCTGTGGGAATGAGCACAGTGGTTGAAGCAATTGCAGCTCATCACATGGGTCTTAGGGTCTGCGGAATTTCGTGCATAAGCAATATGGCGGCAGGAATCCTAGACCAGCCACTAACGCATTCAGAGGTTCAAATTACTGCAGATAAGGTGGCTCACAAGTTTGAAAGGCTTGTAAGTGGACTGATTAAAGAGGTCGGTAGGCTCAAGGAGGTATAGATGAGAAAAAGTGTTTTTATCACAGGAGGATCGAGGGGAATCGGAGCAGCCTGCGTAGAGCTCTTTTCTAAGAATGGATTTTCTGTAGCCTTCGCATACGGAAGCGATGATAAGGCGGCGCAAAAGCTTGCAGCTAAGACTTCAGCTCTTGCAATTAAAGCTGATGTTTCAGATGCTAAGCAAATAGAAAAGACCTTTGATCAGGCTAGAACATATTTTGGAATACCTAGCTTTGATGTAGTGGTCTGCAACGCAGGAATTTCAGCTTCGGGACTCATAACAGATATGAGCGATGAGGATGTAGATAATCTCATAGGTATTAACCTAGTTGGAACCATAAATGTGAGTCGTAAAGCTGTAGCACATATGGTAGAGGCAAAGAAGGGAAGCATTGTTATGATCTCATCTATGTGGGGTCAGAGAGCAGCTTCTTGCGAGAGCGTCTATGCGGCTACTAAGGCAGGAATAATTGGATTTGCTAGGAGCCTTGCAGCAGAGCTTGGACCTTCGGGAATAAGGGTGAATGTTGTATCGCCAGGAGTTATTGCAACCGATATGAACAGCGAATATAGCGAGGCCGATATATCTGCCTTAGCAGAGGAAACTCCGCTAGGAAGAATAGGGCTTCCTGAAGAGGTTGCAGAGGCAGTCTATTACCTAGCTAGCGATAAGGCTAGTTTCATAAACGGGCAGGTGCTCGGAGTAGATGGCGGCTTTGCCGTTTAGTTATAGTCGAATTTTGAGGGATTAAAATGTCAGTTATACAAAACATTTTATCGAAAATAGGAGATTTTTTCATAGGCATATTCGACCTGTTTAAAGAGCTTTTTACGCTCTCAGACGGTTACGGCCTGCTTTACACGGCCATCGCAAGGTGGGTGTTTATAATTCTCTCACTTTTCATCTTGATTAAATCCATAGTTTCACTCTTGCGAAGCAGGAGTCCTAATGAGGTGTGGGCATATTTCAATGTCAACGATCGCATAGCCTATCCGATAACTCACTGGGAAAACCTAATAGGAAGATCAAAGAGCTGCGATCTAGTGCTAAAAGACGGTGCAGCTTCACGAAGCCACGGTACGCTCAGCAGGGACGCTGAGGGAAGGTGGTCATATATGGATCTTGGATCGAGCAACGGTAGTATCTGTGCCGGAAAGAGACTCACCAAGGGCAAGAAGTATCATGTAGAGCCAGGTGATAGCATTCTCATCGGCCAAAGCACATGTACACTTCTTCCAATAAGCCTTGAGGAGAAGAGAAACAACGAGAAACTCAGAAAGGAAGAAACCTTCCTTCTATCGCCATGGTCATCGCTTTTGATGCTGACACTATTTCAGCTAATGACAGTGATTCAGCTAGATATATCGCTAGGAGAATCATATACAAGCCAGATTGCAGTAGCATTTGCGGGTCTATGCATACTTATGTGGGTCTATGTTATCTCCATGAGAATGCTCAAGAGAAAGAGTTTTGAGATGGAGACGATAGCATTTTTTTCTTGTCAAGCCTAAGTCTTGCGGTCACGGCAAGTAAATTTCCACACTCAGTGCTCAAGCAGTTCATAGCTATAGTCTTTGGAGTGCTCCTATTTGTTGGAATGTGCACGGTTCTTAGAAATCTAGATAGAAGTAAGGCTATCAAAAAATACCTCTACGCAGGAGCTGCAGCCATGCTGATTTTTAATCTGCTTTTAGGTACAACAAAGTTCGGTGCTGCCAACTGGGTAAGCATAGGAGGACTTTCAGTACAGCCGTCTGAGATAGTTAAGCTAGCCTTCATCTGGGTAGGTGCGGCGTCGCTAGATGAGCTGATGGAAAAGAAAAACTCTTTGATATTCATGTTGTTTTCAGGATTCTGCTTCATTTGTCTTGCACTGATGGGTGACTTCGGTACGGCTTTGATATTCTTTGTAACTTTCCTAGTGATATCCTTCCTCAGGAGTGGCGATTTCACCAAGCTTATTCTAATTGTCGGTGTTGCCTTTGTTGGAGGACTCATGGTTCTCAAGTTTAAGGCCTATGTTGCCGCAAGATTTTCAGCATGGGGACATGTTTGGGAATTCGCAGACGAAATGGGCTACCAGCAGACTAGAACCATGTCAGCTGCATCAAGCGGAGGACTCATAGGAGTAGGTGCTGGAGATGGATGGCTAAAAAACATACCAGCTTCCGAAACTGACCTTGTTTTTGGTTTTATTACCGAAGAGTGGGGGCTCATAATCGCGGTACTTGCAATCTTTGCTATAGTAACGCTTTCGCTATTTGCGATTCGCTCGATTTGGAGCGGAAGGTCTACCTTCTATACGATAGCTGCCTGCTCTGCGATGTCGCTATTCATATTCCAGACAATGCTAAATGTATTTGGCTCAGTGGATCTATTCCCGCTTACTGGTGTTACCTTCCCATTCCTATCAAATGGAGGAACGAGCATGGTTGCATCTTGGGGACTCTTAGCCTTCCTAAAGGCTTCAGACACTAGAGCAAATGCGAGCATTGCGGTATCAAGTGAGGAGGCGATTGCATGAGAAAACTAGAAGTTAGATCGATAATCTGTTTAGCACTTGCAGCTATTTTGATAATCGGTACAGGAGTATTTGTGTTCCGCTTTGTCAAATACGGAAGCAAGTGGGCGACATTTTACGGAAATAGAAGCATATATGAAAACGGTGTCCTCAAAAGTGGAGCCATCTATGACAGAAATGATGTCCTCCTAGCAAAGAGTGGGGGCGGTGAGGTAAAATACAACGACGATCCCGAAATAAGAGAGGCAACAGTCCATGCCGTAGGCGATGTGAACGGTAAAATTTCAACATCTGCACTAAGCGCATATAAGGATAAGCTCATAGGATATAATCTTTTGACGGGTACATATAAGCTAAAGGGCAAAAACGAGGACCTTAAGCTCACGCTAGACGCCGATGTGTGCAAGGAGGCCTATAGGCAGCTATCTAAATACGATGCTGGATGCATTGGAATCTACAACTATAAGACGGGTGAAATTATATGTATGGTGAGCACGCCTACATTTGATCCTGAGAATGAGCCGAGCGTTTCGGCAGACGACCAGTCTGGTCTATATTTGAATAGATTTCTTTCATCAAAGCTACCGCCAGGCTCGATTTTCAAAACGGTTACTGCGGCAGCGGCAATTGAAAACACAGACTATCAAAACTTCAGCTACGAGTGCGATGGAACTAGAGTCATCCACGGTGAAGATTTAAACTGTGCATACCCACACGGACATGTTGACCTTGGTGGTGCGCTACTTCAGTCGTGTAACGGTGCATTTTCGGTCCTGGCTGATGAAATGGGACCAGATGTCATGAAAGACTATGTAAACAGGCTTGGACTTACCAAATCATACAATATTGATGGAATCAGAAATGTAAAGGGAAGCTTTGATTTTCCTAAGGACTCTGAGCTAAACCTAGGATGGGCTGGGGTAGGTCAGTATCATGACCTTGTGAACCCATGCTCTATGATGGTATATATGGGAGCCATTGCAAATGGTGGAAAGGCTGCCATTCCTCATATTTTGATGAGTGACTTTAGAATAACCAAGATGACAAATCAGATGATAGATGAGTCAACCGCAGAAATTTTATCAGAGATGATGAAGAAAACGGTAGAGAATGGATATCTTGGAGCAACTAATCTGCCAAATCTAGATGTATATGCTAAGACTGGAACTGCAGAGTCTGCAGGAAAGAAGCCTTACGGATGGTTTGCGGGATTCCTAAAGGATGAGAATCATCCTTATGCATTTATAGTTTGCCTAGAGAACTCTGGTGAAGCCTACTATACGGCGCTTCCAGTTGCAAATAGTGTTTTACAGGTTGCAGTAAGCAAATAATTCTATAATAGATAAGATATAACTAAGAACATCGCAAGATGAAAAACAAAAGGGGACTTTTATGAAAGACGAAACAAAATGCCTGCACTCAGGCTATAAACCAAAGAATTCAGAACCGCGTGTACTTCCTATCGTGCAGAGTACAACATATGTATTTGATTCTACACAGGATGTTGCGGATGTATTTGATGATCCAACCAAGGCTCTAATTTACTCAAGATTTGCAAATCCAACTGTAATGGCAGTTGAAGAAAAGATAGCTGACCTAGAGGGCGGAATTGCAGCTATGTGCACAAGCTCTGGACAGGCAGCAAATATGTTCGCTGTAATGAATATCTGCAAGGCAGGAGACCATATTCTCAGCGTTGCTCAGATCTACGGAGGAACATATAATCTTTTCAATGTGACACTTAAGAAGCTAGGAATAGACTGCACATTTGTATCTACAGATGCTAGCGATGAGGAAATCGAGGCTAAGATCCAGCCAAATACAAAGCTAGTATTCGGTGAGACTATTGCTAACCCAGCAATTAGCGTATTTGATATTGAGAGATTTGCTAATATTGCTCATAAGCACAATATTCCACTTGTAATCGACAACACCTTGCTACACCTATGCTTTGCAAGCCTATTGAGTTTGGCGCAGACATCGTTACTCACTCTACAACAAAATACATGGACGGACATGCAGTACAGGGCGGAGGAATCATCGTAGATAGTGGTAAATTCGACTGGGCTAATGGAAACTTCCCTGATTTGACAGAGCCAGACGACTCATATCACGGACTAAGATATGTGGAGAAATATGGAAATCTGGCATACATACTAAAGGCAAGAATGCAGCTAATGCGTGACTTTGGGGCATATCCAGCAGCTCACTCAGCCTTCCTTCTAAACCTAGGACTTGAGACGCTTCACCTCAGAATGGAAAGATACTGTGAGAACGCTTTAGCAGTTGCAAAGTATCTAGAAAAGAACGATTTGGTTGAGAGCGTAAGCTACCCAGCGCTAGAGAGCGATAAATATCACGAGCTATACAAGAAGTATCTAAAGGGTGCAAGCGGTGTAATTTCATTTGTAATCAAGGGCGGAAGAGACACTGCAATGAAGTTTATGGATTCTCTAGAGCTAGCATCAAATGAGGTTCATGTAGCTGATATCAGAACCTGCGTGCTTCATCCAGCAAGCGAGACTCACAGGCAGCTTTCTGACGAGCAACTTGCCGAAGCTGGAATCAATCCAGGCATGGTTAGAATCTCAGTTGGACTAGAAAGCATAGACGATATTCTTGAGGATTTACAGAAGGGCTTTGATGCTATAAAGTAGTAAAATTCAATATTTTTAACTATTTTCGAGATTTATCAAGAAATGTAATTGACGACTTGGCTTTCATAATGTAGAATAATCTAGGTGGATTTTTATTTTCATAAACTCACAAGAATTTTAGAGAGGAAAGAGGAAAGATATGAAAAATAAGAGATTTTTTGCATTGCTAATGGTAGCTGTTATGACAATTTCAGCACTAGCACTAGCTGCTTGCGGAAGCAAGACACTAGAAGAGTATGTTAAGAACGATTCAAAGCTAGACTCAGAAATTAAGAATGTTGCACAGCAGAATGGTCTAGAGATCACAGTTAAGGATAATACTCTAACATACATCTACAAGTACAAGGAGACAATGACAGATGACCAGATCAAGCAGATGGGTACTCAGCTAGACACAGCTCTAGAGAGTGCAAAGGCTACATTCCAGAACCTAGCAGCTGAAATGGAGACAAAGACAAAGATCAAGGGAATCACAGTTGCTGTTGAGTACCAGGATGCATCAGGTAAGGTAATCACAAAGAAGGAATTCACTTCTAAGTAATAACCAGCCAAAAATGTTTTTAAACATAGCCGATAACTCGGCTATGTTTTTTTATTGAACAGCATCTGCTTTTACTGTAAAATATAAGTATTAATGATGCGTGAGGTAAGCATGGAAAATAAAGATTATCAGAAATATATTAGAAATTTTAGCATTATAGCTCATATAGATCATGGTAAGTCTACTCTAGCGGATAGAATTATCGAAAAACACAGGTCTTGTCGCTCATAGAGATATGAAGGAACAGTTCCTTGATAACATGGATCTTGAGAGGGAGCGTGGTATAACTATCAAGCTTCAGACAACGAGACTAGTTTACAAGGCAGAAGATGGCAATGAGTACATATTCAATTTGATAGACACACCAGGTCACGTCGACTTTAACTACGAGGTTTCAAGAAGTCTTGCGGCTTGTGAAGGCGCGGTTCTTGTCGTTGACTCAACTCAAGGTGTTGAGGCTCAGACTATGGCAAATGTTTATCTTGCACTCGATGAGGACCTTGAGATAGTTCCTGTCCTAAATAAGATAGACCTAGCTAGTTCAAGACCTGATGAGGTAAAAGAAGAGATAGAGGAGATGATAGGCATAGATGCTTCAGAGGCTCCACTAGTATCTGCCAAGGAAGGTATTGGTATAACCGATCTTCTTGAGGCTGTGGTTAAGTCTGTTCCGGCACCTAGCGGTAATCCAGATGGTAAGCTTAAGGCTTTGATTTTCGACTCTGTATACGATAACTATAAGGGTGTTGTTATCTACACTCGTATAGTTGATGGACAGGTAGGAGTTGGAGACAATATCCTTTTGATGAATACAAAGAAAAAATACGAGGTAACTGAGGTCGGAGTTATGGCACCTTCTCACGTTCCAACTAAGTATTTGAGAGCTGGCGAGGTAGGATATATCTGCGCTAGCATCAAGCAGGTTAAGGACGCTAGAGTAGGTGATACTGTGACGCTTGCTCAGGATCCTGCTGACGAGTACTTCCAGGATATAAGAAGGTTCAGTCCATGGTTTACTGCGGTATCTATCCAGCAGAGGGAGAGAAGTACGAGAGCGTCAAGGATGCACTTGAGAAGCTTCAGGTAAACGATGCTGCCTTTGTTTTTGAGCCTGAGACATCTACTGCTTTGGGCTTTGGTTTCAGATGCGGATTCCTTGGACTTCTCCACATGGAGATAATCGTAGAAAGACTCGAGAGAGAGTTTGACCTTGGAGTAATCACGACTTCGCCTAGCGTAGTATATAAGGTTGTTATGAACGACGGCAGCGTTCAGATGATACAGAATCCGACTAACCTGCCGCCTCAGACTGAGATAGACCATATAGAGGAGCCTATAGTTAAGGCAGATATAATGACTCCTAAGGAGTATGTTGGCACAATTATGGACCTCTGCCAGAAGAAGCGTGGAACCATGCTTCACATGGAATATATTGCTCAGGATAGAGTTCAGCTCCACTATGAGCTACCGCTCAATGAGGTTATTTATGATTTCTTTGATGCCCTAAAATCAAAGACAAGGGGCTACGGCTCGCTCGACTACGAGTTTATCAAGTATCAGAAGTCCTCGCTTGTTAAGATGGATGTTCTGCTAAACAAGGACTTAGTAGATGCCTTCTCCATGATAGTTCACGAGAGTGCTGCCTACGATAGAGGAAGATTCGTTTGCAAGAAGCTCAAGGAAGTTATTCCTATGCACCAGTTTGAAGTTCCTATTCAGGCTGCCATAGGTCAGAAGGTTATCGCAAGAGAGACGGTAAGAGCCTACCGTAAGGACGTAATCGCAAAGTGCTACGGCGGAGACATATCGCGTAAGAAGAAGCTCCTCGAGAAGCAGAAGGAAGGTAAGAAGAGAATGCGCCAGTTCGGTAAGGTAGAGGTGCCTCAGGAAGCCTTCACAGCGGTTCTAAAATATGATGACGACAAATAATATAGATGCAGGACTAGGGATATATGTACATATCCCTTTCTGTATAAGTAAGTGCATATACTGCGGATTTTTATTCTGCAGCAGGAGCACCAAGCACTGAAGAGGAAAGTTCCTACGTAAATCTTCTCGTGCAGGAGATAGAAAATGCCAAAAGACCTGATCGAAAGGTGGATAGCATCTTCTTTGGCGGGGGAACTCCAAGCACGCTAAAGGCAGAGAGCCTGATAGAAGTACTAGATGCAATAAGAGCTTTCTTTGATGTGACAGATGACTGCGAAATTACTCTTGAGGCAAATCCTGGAGCAGTAAGCGAGGCATATTTATCAAAGCTTCACGACGCAGGCTTTAACCGGCTTTCCATGGGATGTCAGTCTTTTTCAGACGATGTGCTTAGGACGCTTGGCAGGATTCATAGATCAAAGGATGCACGCGAAAGTTTTGCAGCTGCAAGGGCAGCAGGCTTTGATAATATAAATCTTGATTTGATGTTCTCTGTACCTGGTGCAGACGAGGATGTCTGGCAGGACACGCTAGATCAGATGCTTGAGCTTTCACCTGAGCACATATCCTTTTACAGTCTTCAGATAGAGGAGGAAACCCCGCTATATGATATGTATAAGAATGGTGTATTTGCAGAGGTCACAGATGAAGCAGATAGGAAGATGTATCACAGGGCAATAGAGTGCCTAAAGTCATTTGGATACGAGCACTACGAGATATCAAATGCGGCAAAGCGGGGCTTTGAGTGCAGACACAACCTCAAATACTGGTCTTTATCAGACTACCTAGGCTTTGGTAAAAGTGCTTCATCTTATATAGATGGTGTGAGATTTACAAATGCAACTGATGAAGGCTATGGCAAGGGCGTTTTGATGGAAAGAGATTTCCTGAAGACTGGCGGTGCTAAGAAAATGAAAAATCTTGGAGATGCTGAATTCGCAAACTACAAATACACCGAGTTTCATGTTAATGACTTCATGGATACGGCTTCAGAGTTTGTGTTTCTTGGGCTAAGACGCACTGCTGGTATAAGCTTTGATGAATTTGAGCAGTTATTTGGTAAGCGCTTTGCAGATGTCTACGCTGGCAGAAGAGACGAGATAGAGCCCTTCATAGAAAGTGGCGATTTGATAGAGGACGAAAACGGCCTCAGGCTCAGCGAGAGAGGCTTTGATATTTCGAACAAAATAATGGCGATATTTGTGTAGATCTTTTGATTTACTTGTGTGGAGGTAATAATGGAAAAGTTTATTATGGCGCTAGACCAGGGAACAACGAGCTCGCGCTGCATCATATATGATAGAACTGGTAAGCAGATAAGTTCTGCACAGCTAGAATTTAAACAGCATTACCCCAAGCAGGGCTGGGTTGAGCACGAAGCAAACGAAATCTGGTCATCGCAGATGACAGTTGCCTACGAGGCCATGCTTAAGGCAAGACTCACGTACAAGGATATCGATGCTATCGGCATAACCAATCAAAGAGAGACTACCATCGTCTGGAACAAAGAAACTGGTGAGCCTATATATAATGCCATAGTTTGGCAGTGCCGTAGAACGGCAGACTACTGCGAGAGCCTAAAGGCGCAGGGACTTGATGAGATGTTTAGAGATAAGACTGGACTTCTTATCGATCCGTATTTCAGTGCGACAAAGCTTCGCTGGATACTAGAAAATGTTGATGGCGCAAGAACTTTAGCAGAGCAGGGCAAGCTCTTATTTGGAACTGTGGACACATGGCTTATCTGGAAGATGACGGGCGGAAAGGCTCATGTCACTGACTACTCAAATGCTTCAAGAACCATGATGTTCAACATACATACTCTTGAGTGGGACGATGAAATCCTTGAGATTCTCAATATACCTAAGTCCATGCTACCTGAGGTCTGTGATTCGAGCAAGGTTTATGGAGAAACTACAGATGAGCTCTTCGGCGGTGGACCTATCAAAATAGCTGGTGCAGCAGGGGACCAGCAGGCAGCACTATTTGGACAAATTTGTTTTGAGAAGGGAACTGTTAAGAGTACATATGGAACAGGATGCTTTCTTCTTATGAATACAGGAGATGAGCCGATTAAATCGAAGAATGGCCTCCTTACCACTATAGCCTATGGCATAGATGGTAAGATTACTTATGCTCTAGAAGGCTCAGTTTTCATCTGTGGCGCGGTTATTCAGTGGCTGAGGGATGAACTAGGGCTTCTCAAAAAAGCTTCAGACAGCGAAAAAATGGCTCGCAAGGTCGAAAACTGTAACGGCGTTTACATAGTTCCTGCCTTTGTTGGACTTGGAGCTCCTTACTGGGATGCTAGGGCAAAGGGCACAATCTTCGGACTTACTAGAGGTGCAAACAAATATCACATAGTGCGCGCAGCGCTTGAGTCTATTGCATATCAGTGCTACGATCTTATAGCTGCGATGTCTTCTGATCTAGGACACGATATTAATATACTTAGAGTTGATGGTGGAGCATCGGCAAATGACTTCTTGCTACAGTTTCAGTCAGATATTCTCGTAGCGGATGTCGTAAGACCTAAGGGTATAGAGACAACATCTCTTGGAGCTGCGTACCTTGCAGGACTTGCAACTGGATATTGGAAGGATATAGAAGATATAAGAAGCAACTGGAAGGTTGATAAGGTATTCTCGCCTAAGATGGACAAGGAAGGTCGTGAGTATAGACTTGAGGGTTGGCACGATGCAGTTAATAGAACCATGGGATGGAATAGATAGAATTTATGAAGAGGATAAGCAGATGTGGACTGACATATCTGCTTATTTTTATGCCAAAAGTACGGACTTGATTAGCATAATCCCATACAAATTCAACAAATTTAGCATACTAAAAAAAACACAAGAAAAAATTAAATTTATTTGCAAATAGGGGTTGACAATCTATGGGATAAGGAGTAAATTATACATAGTGATTAGCACTCGAACACGATGAGTGCTAATAACAAAGATAGGTTAGAGTTAAGGCAGCAGGCACGGAAGGTGCTTGTTACTGAATGGAGATGATGCAGATGGAGATGACAGAGAGAAAGCTAAAGATTTTACATGCTATTATCAACGATTATGTTAAATCTGCTGAACCTGTCGGTTCAAGAGCCCTATCTCGTAAGTTTGAGCTTGGCATCAGCCCTGCAACAATCAGAAATGAGATGAGTGATCTTGAGGAGATGGGTTATTTGACACATCCACATACATCGGCGGGTAGAGTTCCTTCAGATAAGGCGTATCGCCTTTACGTAAACCAGATGATGGAGAGGCAGGAACTTACATTAGATGAGAAGAGAGAAATCGCACGTGAGCTTCAGGCGAATATCAGGGAGTTTGATAGAACCATAGAGCATGCGGCGAGAATCCTTTCTAAGATAACGAATTTGACATCATTTGCGGTGACGCCTACGGCAGCCGATGACACAATCAAGTTCGTAAATCTTTTGCCAGTCGATGATCGCACGGTTGTGATGATGATAGTTTCAGATACAGGCAAGGTTAGCAATACGGCGCTCAAGTTGGAATCGCCATGCAGCAATGATAATTTGCAGCTGCTAGCCAAGTCGATGACATATAAGTATAGAGGAAGAACACTTACGGATGTGCTTACAGGTAACATAATCGAGTGCTTCCAAAACGATGTCGAAGCTATGGATAAGCTTGAGCAGGATATCATGCCAGACTTCCTCAAGACTCTTGAGGAGATGCTAAATGTTCAGCTATACATGGATGGTATGACCAATATATTTGACCTTCCAGAGTATAACGATATAGAGCGTGCTAAGAGCTTCTTCAATTTATTTAGTCATAAGGATGAGTTCATCAAGACAGTCATAAACCGAGATACCGGAATGATAGTAACCATAGGCGAGGAGAATATGGATGAGCAGATGAACGACTACTCAATGATAACAGCCACATATAGTGTGGACGGTAAGCAGGTGGGTAAGATTGGTGTAATTGGCCCTAAGCGAATGAGATATGACAAAATAACTTCGATAATGGAGTATCTGACCGATAATTTGAATCAGAGCTTTCAGTTAGAAGAGGGAGGACACGATAGTGGCGAATAAGGAGAAGATGAACGCAGAGGCTTGCGAGCTCAAGGATGAGGAATGCAAGGCTTGCGAGGATAAGGCTGAGGATATAGATAAGCCAGAAGGAGCCGAGGAAAGAGCTTGCAGCTAAGGAAGAAGAGAATGCTGACGATGATATGGCAAACAAATATGTCAGACTCATGGCAGAGTTTCAGAACTATAAGAAGAGAGTCTCCAAAGAGAAGGATGACCTCAGAAGCTATGCGAATGAGAATATTGTCTCAAGCCTTCTAGAGGTTTTGGATAACTTTGAGAGAGCGCTTCAGCACGATACAGATGACGAAGGATTCGTGACAGGAATGCAAATGATTTTTAAGCAGATGCTAGATAAGCTAAACAAAGCTGGACTTGAGGAAATTCAGGCTCTAGGAGCTGACTTTGATCCGAACTTCCATAATGCTGTTTTGACTGGTGATGATCCACAGTATGAGAGCGGCAAGGTTACGGATGTAATGCAGAAGGGATACACGCTTAACGGCAAGGTTATCAGGGCTGCAATGGTTAAGGTAAACAACTAACAATTAGTGAAATAAATTAAGTATTTTAGGAGGAATTTGATATGGCAAAGGTAATAGGAATAGATCTAGGAACAACAAACAGCTGCGTTTCAGTAATGGAAGGTGGCGAACCAGTAGTAATTGCAAATGCAGAGGGTAACAGAACTACACCATCTATCGTTGGTTTTGCAAAGAACGGCGAAAGACTTGTAGGTGAGACAGCTAAGAGACAGGCTGTAACAAACCCTGAGAGAACAATTACATCTATTAAGAGACACATGGGTGAGGACTACACAGTAACAATCGATGACAAGAAGTACACTCCACAGGACATCAGTGCAATGATCCTTTCTAAGCTAAAGGCTGACGCTGAGAGCTACCTAGGAGAGAAGGTTACTGAAGCAGTAATTACAGTTCCAGCATACTTCTCAGATGCGCAGAAGCAGGCAACAAAGGATGCTGGTAAGATTGCAGGTCTTGATGTAAAGAGAATCATCAACGAGCCAACAGCAGCTTCACTAGCATATGGTCTAGATAAGGAAGAGGGATCACACAAGATTCTAGTATACGATTTGGGTGGTGGTACATTCGACGTATCAATCCTAGAGCTTGGTGATGGCGTATTTGAAGTACTGGCAACAAATGGTGACACAATGCTTGGTGGTGACGACTTTGATAACAAGATAGTTACATATCTTGCAGATACATTCGCGCAGGAACACGGTGTTGACCTAAGAGCTGATAAGATGGCTCTTCAGAGACTAAAGGAAGCAGCTGAGAAGGCAAAGAAGGAGCTTTCAAGCGCTCAGACAACAAACATTAACCTTCCATTTATAACAGTTACAGCTGATGGCCCACTTCACTTGAATATGGATCTTTCAAGAGCTAAGTTCGAGCAGCTAACTGCTGACCTGGTAGAGAGATCAATCGCACCTATGAAGAAGGCAATGGAAGATGCCGGCGTTTCAAACAGCGATATCGAGAAGGTAATCCTGGTAGGTGGTTCAACAAGAATCCCGGCTGTTCAAGAAGCAGTTAAGAAGGTTACAGGTAAGGAGCCATTCAAGGGAATCAACCCTGATGAGTGCGTAGCAATCGGTGCTGCTATCCAGGCTGGTGTTTTGACAGGTGAGGTTAACGATGTTCTTCTACTAGACGTAACACCACTTTCACTTTCAATCGAGACACTTGGCGGAGTTGCAACAAAGCTAATCGAGAGAAATACAACAATCCCAACAAAGAAGAGCCAGGTATTCTCAACAGCTGCAGACAACCAGACAGCTGTAGACATCCACGTAATGCAGGGTGAAAGAGAAATGGCAGCAGATAATATCTCACTAGGACAGTTCCAGCTCACAGGAATCGCTCCAGCTCCACGTGGAATTCCACAGATTGAGGTTACATTTGATATCGATGCTAACGGCATTGTAAATGTAAGCGCTAAGGACCTTGGAACAGGTAAGGAGCAGAAGATTACAATCACATCATCAACAAAGCTTTCAGAGGAAGAAATCCAGGCTAAGGTAAGAGAAGCAGAAGCTTATGCAGCTGAGGATAAGAAGAAGAAGGAAGCTATCGAGAATAGAAACCAGGCTGAGGCTCTTGTATACCAGACAGAGAAGTCTCTAAAGGATCTAGAAGGAAAGATTGATGCAGCAGATGAATCAGCTATCAAGGAAGCTAACGAGGAGCTAAAGAAGGCTCTTGAGGCTAACAATGAAGAGGACATCAAGGCTAAGTCAGAAGCACTTTCAGCTAAGTTCACTGAGGTTTCAACAAAGCTATATCAGCAGGCAGGTGCTGAAGCTGGCCCAGACATGTCAGGTATGGGTGGGGCAGGTCAGAGCGCAGGTGCAGATGCAGGAAGCGCAGCAAACGACAATGTAGTTGATGCAGATTACACTGTTGTAGATGATGAGAATAAATAAAGGAAAGATTTAGCTTGACTCGCAAGAGGATTTGCTTCAGAGCAAATCCTCGTTTGCGGTTAGTATAGGTGAGAATATGGCAGAAAAAAGAGATTACTATGAGGTCCTGGGGCTACAAAAGGGTGCCTCAGAAGATGAGATAAAAAAAGCATTCCGAAAGCTGGCAATGAAGTATCATCCTGATAGAAATCCTGACGATAAGGCTGCAGAAGAAAAATTCAAGGAAATAAACGAAGCATACGCTGTACTTTCAGATGCAGAGAAGAAGGAAAAGTATGATCGCTTCGGACATGCAGGGGTAGATCCAAACGCTGGATTTGGTCAGGGAGGCTTCTCTGGCGGTGGCTTTGAAGATATCTTTGATATGTTTGGTGGCATGTTTAGTGGAGGATTCGGTGGCGGCTTCGGAGGTGGAAGAAGAAACGGTCCTCAGAAGGGAAGAGACCTTCAGAAGCATGTTACAATTGACTTTGAAGAAGCTGCTTTCGGTACAAATAAGAAAGATAAGACTTACCAAGATGGTTAAGTGTGATACATGCGGAGGTGAAGGAAACGCACCTGGAACAGAGAAGCACACATGCTCAAGGTGTAACGGAAAAGGCGTTATAGATAGCGTTCAGAGAACACCTTTTGGACAGTTTAGAAGCCAGACCACGTGCCCAGAATGTAATGGAACAGGATATAAGATAGAGACTCCATGTCCTGACTGTAACGGAACAGGAAGCGTTCGTAAGACGATAACAATAGATGTCAAGATACCCAGCAGGTGTTGATACAGATACAGTTATTCCACTAAGAGGACAGGGCGAGCCAGGTGTGAACGGAGGTCCAGCAGGAGACCTATACATCGTTTTAGATGTAAAACCACACAAGCTATTTAAGCGTACTGGAGATGACCTTTACCTAGACATGCCAATCACTTTTGTTCAGGCAGCGCTAGGAGATGAGATTATAGTGCCAACGCTGGATGGCAAGGTTTCATATAAGATTCCAGCAGGAACTCAGCCAGAGACTGTTTTCAGACTCAAGGGTAAGGGTGTTAAAAATGTTAGAAATGGCAGAATGGGAGATCTTTATGTAAAAGTCCAGCTCGAGGTTCCAACAAAGCTTAACGCAAAGCAACGCAAGGCTATAGAAGATATGGATGCGGCTCTAGATAAGAACTGCTATCAGAAGAAAAATGGCTTTGCACAAAAGGTAAAAGACATCTTTGGTTTTTAACAAATAAGCTGTTGACATGGCATTTGGACCTATTTTTTAGTCATGAGCAGCGTATTGTAAACCAAGTTACAAAATAGTTTACCAATGAAATCCATAGTGATATAATAACCTTCGTAATTTACTACGGAGGTTATTATTTATGATTACAGACAAGTTTCAAAACAAGACAAGCAGACTAGCAATTGTAGCTCTATTTACAGCACTGGTATCAGTTGGTGCATTCATCAAGATTCCTATGCCGTTTATGGACTATGTAACCATGCAACTCTTCTTCGTTATCCTATCGGGATTTGTACTAGGTAGCAAGCTAGGTGCACTTTCCCTTACAATATATCTGGTCCTCGGAATATGCGGAGTTCCAGTTTTCGCTGGTGGCGGAGGCTTTAACTATGTGCTCATGCCGACATTTGGATATATCATCTCCTTCATCTTTGCATCGTATGCAGTTGGATATATCTCAGAGAGAGGAACGCCTAGCATTAAAAGATATTTCTTCGCATCTATGGTTGGATTTGTTCTGATATATGCTATAGGAATTACATATAAGCTAATCATCATGCTTTGCTATATCAAAACCGATAAGGCGGTGTCAGTACTTCTTCTTTCATCAATTTCAATTCAGATGCCTGTAGATGTTGTAAAATGTTTCTTAGCAGCAACAGTAGGACTTCAGCTTAAGAAGGCGATTTCAAAGATGTCATTCTAGCACAGGCATAAAATTTAGTTCAAATGTGAACCCCCTCATATTTATTGATAAATAGCTCTGCCAATGATATATTGTAAGCAGAGTTATTTTGTTTTTTGATCAAAAGGAGCTATAGGCATGAAATATATAGAAGTGAAGATTAAGACCAGTAAGAGCGGAATTGACCCTGTTCTCGCTGCGCTTATGAACATAGGAATAAACGATGCGATGATAGATGATCCCGATGAGATTCTTGCAATGATAGCATCCCCTGGCCCAAGCGAATGGTACGACGAAAGTCAGATACCAGACCTTAGCATTATTGAGCCTGCAGTTACTGTTTTCTTTGCTGATGATGAGGAAGGTCACAGCAGGGCAAAGGATGTAAGAAAGGCTATAGAGGAGCTAGCTAAATCTGCAGCCGAGGGAAGATATGGTGCTGAAGCTGATCTAGGAGAACTTTCCGTTAGTGCTAAGGTTGAAGACGATGTGCTCTGGCGCGATAAGTGGAAGGAGTATTTCAAGCCAACGAAGCTTTCTAATAATATAGTAGTAAAGCCTACGTGGTGTGAGTATAAGTCTAATGAGGGGGATATTGTCATAGAGATAGACCCAGGCATGGCGTTTGGAACGGGAACTCATGAGACAACTATGCTCTGCATAAGAATGATAGAAAAATATATGTCTGATGGATATAAGGTATTAGATGTAGGAAGTGGATCGGGGATACTTCTCGATAGCGGCAGCAAAGCTAGGCGCATCTGATGTTCTTGGCATAGACATAGATGAGGATGCTGTAAGAGTTTCAAACGAAAACTATGAACTAAATGATGTTAGCGATAGAGCTAAGGCAATAGTTGGAGACCTAACAGCAGGAGTTGACTATAAGGCAAATATCGTAGTTGCAAATTTACTTGCAGATATTGTCATGAGACTATCAAAGGATACCAAAAGACATCTTGAAGAAAATGGCATATTCATAACATCAGGAATACTAACGGAAAAGTCTGAGGCGGTTGAAAACTGTATGAAGGAATGTGGATTTGAGATAGTAGAAAAAGCTATTTTGGGCGAGTGGTGCAGTATCGTAGCTATAAATAAAACTATAAGAAGGTAATTTATGCAAATACGAAAGATAGATCAAAGCGAAGCAAAGATATTCTTTGATTGTATGAAGAGTATAGATCAAGAAACAAAGTTTATGATGTTTGAGCCCGATGAAAGGCAGTTTGATGAAGATTTAATAGTAAACAATCTCTCAAATGAAAATGATTTATTCCTAGGTGCTTTTAGTGAACACGAAATTGTAGGTTTTTTAGCAGCAAAAAGAGGAAGCTTTCGAAGAATAAGACACTCTGCATATATTGTTATTGGAATCAGACGTTCATTTCAAGGACAGGGAATCGGAACAAAAACTTTTTGATAAGCTAGATGAATGGGCGAGAAAAAAATCAGGTCAAAAGACTTGAGCTTACAGTAGAGACGCAAAATACACCTGCGATAAATCTATACGAGAAGCAAGGATTTATATCTGAGGGCATCAAAAAGAAAACAACGTTAGTCGATGGTGAATTTGTTGACGAATATATGATGGCAAAGATTATATATATGATTTATTATGACAATCAAAGCCTAGTATTTGAGGGTTTAAAGCCTCAAATGCGAGGCTTTTTATTTGCCAGGACTTACGATTTCACAAAAACAACACATTTTTTTACACGAAAAAAACCTTTTGACATAGATATATCAAAATGGTATCCTAACAAAGAATTATATAAAATATTTTTAACTAAATTCTTTTTAGATAAAAATATTTTTACTTACTTCAAACTCGCCGCATGAGCGGGAAAAATCAATAGTTTAATTTTGATTATTAAAGAAGAGAGAGGTATTTATAATGACTTTTGAGAAGGTAAAGGAACTAATCGTTGAAACACTTAGCGTAGATGAGGACAAGATTAAGCTAGAATCAAACCTAGCAGAGGATCTAAAGATTGACTCACTAGATGCAGTTGAGCTAGTTATGACTCTTGAGGAAGAGTTTGACATCAAGCTACCTGATGATGTACTAAAGCAGCTAAAGACAGTAGAAGACGTAGTTAAGTGCGTTGACCAGTATAAGGCATAGTCATGGAAGTTAAGAACAGGGTCAAGGAATTAATAGAGATATTCGAGACCTCTGGCCTTTCAGAGATGGAATTTGATGCTGATGGTCTTAAGCTTAAGCTTAAGAAAGGCAAATGCTAATCCGAGCTTTGATGTATGTGCCATTCAGCCTAGCCAGCCAGATATGGTAAACAAGGCGGTAAAGGCAGCTCCAAAGACTAGGGAAGATGAGAGTGACAAGGAGTATATCAAAAGCCCGCTTGTCGGAACTCTTTACCTTGCAGCAAACCCAGAGAGCGAGCCGTTCGTTAAGGTGGGTAGCAAGGTCAAAGCTGGAGAGCCTATGTGCATAATTGAGGCTATGAAGATGATGAATGAGATCAAGGCACCATATGATTTAGTAGTAAAGAATGTACTGCAAAACAATGGAGACATGGTCGAGTTCGATCAAAATATTTACGAGGTAGACAGATGCTAAAGCGTGTCCTAGTTGCAAACAGAGGAGAGATTGCTCTGAGAATAATCAGAGAGTGCTTGGATAAAAATATAGAAACCGTAGCGATATATTCGTCAGCTGACAAGGATTCGCTGCACGTCCTGCTCGCAAATGAATCTGTTTGTGTCGGCGCTGCACCACCCTCGGAAAGCTATTTGAAGATGGATAATATAATAGAAGCGGCGCTCGGAACGGGCTGTGATGCAGTCCATCCGGGCTTTGGCTTTCTATCAGAAAATCCTGCATTCGCTGCGCTTTGCGAAGAGAACGGTATCAAATTCATAGGTCCATCATCTAATGTCATAGAACAGATGGGAAATAAGTCTGCTGCGCGTGAGCTGATGATGAAGGCTAAAGTACCAACGGTGCCAGGCTCAGATGGGGCAGTTACGGGATATCGAGACAGCAAAGAGCATAGCTGAGAAGATAGGATTTCCTATTTTGATCAAAGCCTCCGCAGGTGGCGGTGGTAGAGGCATGCGAAGGGCAAACTCGCTTGAGGATATAGAAAGAGCCTTTGATGAGGCGAGAGCTGAGGCAAGAGCTGCCTTTGGCGATGATACAGTATATATTGAAAAGCTTATTTTGAGCCCTAAGCACATAGAGGTACAGGTGCTTTCTGACTCCTATGGGAAGACGATTCACCTAGGGGAGAGAAACTGTTCAATACAGAGGAAGAATCAGAAGATGCTAGAGGAAGCTCCAGCGTTTGCTTTTGATCAGGGACTTAGAGATAGGATGTGAAGCGGCGGTTAAGGCTGCCGAGGCTTGTAACTACGAGGGTGCAGGTACTGTTGAATTCGTGCTCGACAGTGAGAATAACTTCTATTTCATCGAGATGAACACGAGAATTCAGGTTGAACATCCTGTAACAGAGATGGTAACAGGGGTAAATATTGTTGCTCAGCAGATCAGAATCGCTTCGGGCTTGCCACTTGATATAGACCAAAGCGATGTAAAGATTAAAGGTCATGCAATAGAGTGCAGAATTTGTGCTGAGAATCCGATCAGGGATTTTGCTGCTTCTCCAGGACATGTGAACATGGTTCACTTCCCAGGAGGAAACGGTGTAAGAGTCGAGAGCGCGCTTTATAGCGGATGCGACATCAGTCCTTACTATGATTCAATGGCAGCTAAGATCATCGTCTACGGCGACACTAGAGTTGAGGCGGTGAGAAGGATGAGAAGAGCTCTTGAGGAGACCATCATCGAGGGAATAGATACAACGCTTTTGTTACAGTATCTAATTCTATTTAATCGAGTATTTCTTAGAGGAAATTACAACACTTCATTTATTGAAAAAGAGCAGGAATCACTATTAGAACTTTTGAGGACTGCTACTGATATAAGAGGAAAATAATGGAAAAGATTTTAGGCGACAAGATAAAGCTGCTTAGATTTGTTAAGAAAATAAGCAAATCATCAGCGACGCTTGAGGAGATACGCAGTGAAAAATGAAATAGTTGAGTGCAAGGGCTGCGGATTTCAGGCGCCAAAGAGTGAGTGGAGAGACCATCTATACGAGTGTCCTGAATGCGGTAAGTATAAGAATATCGCAGCAAGAGTGCGCATCAAGTACATCTGCGATGAGGACAGCTTCAGAGAGTTCGGAAGATGGATAAAGGGGTATAATCCACTCGATTTTCCTGAATACGATAACAAGCTTTCAGAGATGGAAAAGAAGACTGATATGCCTGAGGCTGTGGTCACTGGAACCTGCAAGATAGACGGACACAAAGCAGTTATCTGTGTCATGGATTCGAGGTTTATGATGGCCAGCATGGGCATGGCTGTAGGTGAGAAGGTTACAAGGGCTGCTGAATATGCAACCAAGAAAAAGCTTCCACTGGTCATTTTTTCGGCTTCTGGAGGCGCAAGAATGCAGGAGGGAATGCTATCTCTGATGCAGATGGCAAAAACCTCAGCCGCTATTGGTAAGCTACGCGAGGCGGGAGGACTATTCATTTCGATTATGACAAATCCGACAACGGGTGGCGTCACGGCTAGCTTTGCTTCCCTCGGCGATATTCAGCTTGCAGAGCCTGGAGCGCTCATTGGCTTTGCGGGTCCTAGGGTCATTAGTCAAACTATCGGTGAAAAGCTCCCTGAGGGTTTCCAGAGCGCGGAATTCCTCTATGAGCACGGTCTCTTGGACGGGGTAGTTCCAAGAGCAGAGCTGAAGAGCTACATCGCTAAGCTCATTTTCGCTCCACCAAAAAGGAAAGAAAAGCCAGCTTGCTTCTTCAGACAAAAAAGAATTAGCTAGAGAACTAGATGAGGTGATTTCAAGCCGCAGTGCAGATGAACGTGTTTTGATAGCGAGAATCGAGACTAGGCCTACAGGCAGAGATTATATCGATAGGCTAATTTCTGACTTCTGTGAGTTTGGAGGAGACAGACTTCATGGAGAGGATGTCTCAATTGTTGGAGGCGTCGGAAGATTTCATGGAGTGCCTGTTGTAGTTATAGCATCAGGAGCGTGGAAAGAGTCTTGACGAAAAGATAAGTCACAGATTCGGTATGCCAAATCCTGAGGGATATCGCAAGGCCAAAAGGCTCATGAAGCATGCTGAGAGATTTGGACTTCCTATCATTACCTTTGTCGATACTCCTGGTGCATATCCAGGTAAAGAGGCTGAGGAGAACGGTCAGGGCAGTGCGATTGCTCATTGCCTTCTAACCCTTAGCAGGCTAAGAGTGCCGGTTGTAAATGTCTTCATAGGTGAAGGCGGAAGCGGAGGCGCCCTTGCAATAGGCTTTGGAGACTGCATGATAATGCTAGAAAATAGCGTATTTTCAATACTTTCACCAGAGGGATTTGCTTCGATTTTATACAAGGATGCATCAAGATGGAAGGAAGCCTGCGAGAACATGAAGATGACAGCGCCAGAACTCAAGAAGATGGGAATCTGCGACTGCATCATCAAAGAGGACGGCGAAGGTGCACACGAAAATAGCGAGCCGGTATTTAAGAGACTAGATGCTGCACTCGCAGGGAATCTCGCAAGACTTATGAAGATAAGTGGAGATGACATCGTAAAGCAGAGATATCACAGGCTGCGTAAGGTCGGAAAGGAACTTATTTAGTATGATGAAAGAAAAGCTTGCTATGAAATTTATAGGAACTGGTCTTGCTCACGGTAAGAGAAAGGTTCTAAATGACGACCTAGCTAAAATCATGGACACAAGTGACGAGTGGATTAGAGAAAAGAGCGGTATAGAAAGCAGATGGTTTGCAGACGGGCAAAGCAATGCAGACATCGCCTGCGAAGCATCGCTTAAGGCTATAGAGGAATCAGGACTATCTGCTCGTGATATAGATGCGGTAATCGTATGCACATTTATCAGCAGATAAGGCAACTCCAGGAGTTGCTACAGAGATTTGCGGTATGCTCGGGCTAAGAGAGGATGTGCTTGCTACAGATGTGAACGGTGCTTGCTCAGGCTTCATATATGGAGCAATCGTGGCAAATGCCCTTCTTCATACAGGAAGCTACCAGAACATTTTGCTGGTCGGAAGTGAAACTATAAGCAGCTTCATGAGCATGAAGGACAGAGGGACAGATGTGCTCTTTGGAGACGGTGCTGGCGCTGCTGTATGTACCTTGAGAGAGGATGCCTTATTTGCACACCTAGAAGGTGTAATTTCAGATTCTGAGGTCCTATACTGCGAGAGATTTGAGCAGAGAATCAGCATGCAGGGCCAAGAGGTCTATAGATTTGCAGTAAATAAGATTCCGGAGGTAACTCAGGAGCTCCTAGATCAAAACGGTGTGAATAAGGATGATGTTGACTTCTTCATCTTCCACCAGGCTAACAAGCGCATTATCAGAAGCATTGCCTCAAAGCTAGGCGTTCCTATTGAAAAATGCTTCATGGATTTAGAGGAATATGGAAATACCTCGGCAGCCAGCGTTGCAATTGCGATGGCTGACATGAGGGATAAGGGCCTTCTTAAGCCCGGAATGCTAGCAGTAAGCGTTGGATTTGGCGCTGGACTAACTTATGGAGGAATGCTTTTTAGGGCATAAGGGGATTGAATATGAATTTAAATAAAATTTTTGATATAGAATTTCCAATTTTTCAGGGAGGTATGGCACAGGTTGCTACTGGTTCATTTGCAGCCGACGTATCAAATGCAGGTGCCATGGGAATCATCGGTACCGGAGCTATGAATGCCGAGATGCTAAAGGCCGAAATCGATGCTGTTAGAGCAAAGACGGATAGACCATTTGGCATCAACCTAATGATGATGAATCCAGATGTTGAAAGAATGGCAGATGTCATCGCTGAGTCTGGCGCATCACTTGTAACAACTGGTGCAGGAAATCCTGGCAAGTATATCGAACTTTGGAAGAGCAAGGGCATCAAAGTGTTTCCTGTTGTTTCATCAGTTGCACTTGCTAAGAGACTTGAATCTATGGGTGCTGATGGCATGATAGCTGAAGGTTGCGAAAGCGGTGGTCACATCGGTGAAATTACAACCATGGTTTTGGTTCCGCAGATTGTAGATGCAGTGAGCGTTCCAGTTGTCGCTGCCGGAGGTATAGCTTGCGGACGCCAGATGGCGGCTTCTGAGATCCTTGGAGCTACGGGAATTCAGGTTGGCACTGTACTGCTTGCAAGTGAGGAGTGTCCTATCCACCAAAACTATAAGGATGCCGTTATCAAGGCAAAGGATAGAAGCACTATCGTTACTGGCAGAAACTCAGGAGCCCCTGTTAGAGTCATTAAAAATCCAATGGCTCAGGAGTACCTAGAGCGTGAAAAGGCGGGTGCAGACCTTATGGAGCTCGAAAAATATACGCTCGGCGCACTTAGAAGAGCTGTCCACGAAGGTGATGTCAAGAGAGGCTCACTTATGGCCGGTCAAGTGTCAGCGCTTGTCAAAGAAGTGAAGCCACTTCGCAGTATTTCGAGCAAATGATGAGAGAATATGAGGAATGTAAGAATGAGTTTTGCAAATAGAGCGTCTGCTAAAGTTTTTAGGGATAAGCTCGAAATTCCAGTTATTCAGGGCGGTATGGGAGTTGGTATATCCATGGGAAAGCTCGCCGGAAGCGTCGCAGCTTGCGGTGGTATGGGTGTTATTTCAACTGCTTTGATCGGCTTTCGTGAGGAAGATTTCTATCAGAATCATGTAGAGGCTGATGTGCGTGCCCTTAGAAAAGAGATACAAATCGCTAAGGAAATTGCTAATGGTAGAGGAATGATAGCCATAAATGCTATGACTGTAACTACTGACTATAGGGAATGTATCGAGGCTGCTGTCAGGGAAGGAATAGATGCGATCATATCAGGTGCTGGGCTCCCCCTTGCCCTACCTGAACTAGTTGATGGCAAAGATGTCCTAATAGCTCCGATTGTCTCGAGTGCCAAGGCGGCAGCTTTGATCATGAGAAGCTGGAATAAAAAATGTGAAAGAAAACCCGACTTCATAGTTGTTGAAGGTTCGGGAGCAGGCGGACATCTAGGCTTTAAGAAAGAGGAATTGATAAACAAAACCTATCAGCCTCTGACCGAGATAGTTTCAGATGTCGTAAAGGTCTGTGGAGATATACCTGTCTTTGCTGCAGGAGGCATCTTTGATGCAGATGACATCAAAAAGGTACTTAAGTGTGGTGCTTACGGCGTGCAGGTAGGAACAAGATTCATCGCCTGTGAAGAGTGCGATGCAAGTCAAGGATTCAAGGAGAAAATCGTGAAAGCGAAGGCCGAGGATCTAAAAATTATACAAAGTCCTGTTGGGCTTCCAGGAAGGGCACTAAAATCAGCTCTTCATGAGCAGGTCGAAAAGGAAGGTAGAAAAGCGCCAAGTCGCTGCATAAATTGCATAAGCACATGCGATCCTAAGACGACGCCGTACTGCATAAGTGCAGCTTTGATAGCAGGATTTAATGGAGACGAAGATAACGGACTTTTCTTCAGCGGTGAAAACTGCGGAAGAATAGATAAAATAGTTAAAGTTAGGGACCTTATGGACGAACTGTCAAAGGGATTTGAATAAGTATTAAGCGAGGAGAACAAAATGAAAACAGCTTTTTTATTTGCTGGACAGGGAAGTCAGAAGCCAGGGATGGGCAAAGATTTGTACGCTGAGTTTGAAGGATTTAAAAAATGCTTTGACAAACTGCCAGCTGAGCAGAGAAGCATCGCATTTGATGGAAGCATGGAGGACCTTTCTCAGACCCAAAACACGCAAACAATTCTCTTGGCTTTCGGTATGGGAATTTACAGCGTACTAAAAGAGAACGGAATTAAGCCTGATTTTGCAGCAGGTTTAAGTCTTGGAGAATACACAGCATTATGCAGTGCAGGTGTCTTTGAATACGAGGATGCACTAAAGCTCGTTCAATTTAGAGCAAACGAGATGGTAAAGGCATCAAAGGATGTAGATTCAAGCATGGCTGCTGTCCTTGGACTAGAGCAGGAGCCACTTGCTGAGTGTTGCACGGAGGCATCAAATGGGGATAAAAAGGCAGAGATAACCAATGTCAACTGTCCTGGTCAGATTGTAATTTCGGGTGAGGCTTCAGCAGTAGCAAAGGCATCTGAGCTTGCCCTAGAAAAGGGTGCAAGAAGGGTTATGCCACTATCAGTTTCAGGACCTTTCCACACATCATACATGAAGCCAGTCGGAGATGCTCTTCTTGAGAAGACAAAGGAATTTAATCTAGGTGAAGAGGAATTTCCTGTTTTGTTCAACTACACAGGAGATGTAAAGCAGGCAGATGAGTCAATCTCAGAGCTTCTATCAAAACAGGTTCAGTCTGGTGTATTGATGGAGAAGATAATCAGAAAGCTCATAGAGCTTGGGGTTACAAACTTTGTTGAAATAGGTCCAGGAAATGCACTGTCTGGATTTGTCAAAAAGGTAGATCGCTCGGTGAAGACAATTAGCATTACTACAGCTGATGAGCTTCGCCAGGCTATTGAAGAGTTAGGAAGGTAATCGATATGGGAAATAGAGTTGCAATAGTTACAGGTGCCGGAAGAGGTATCGGAAGAGAGGCTGCGGTAAAGCTAGCGCAAAGCGGTGTTGATGTCGTAATCAACTACAGCAGAAGCGAGGATGCTGCTCTAGAGACAAAGAGGCTCTGTGAGGAGGCAGGCGCTAAGGCTATCCTAGCAAAGGGTGATGTCTCAAATGAAGAGGAGTGCAAGGCCATCGTAGATCTTGCTATAAGCGAGCTAGGAAGACTTGATATTCTTGTAAATAACGCTGGTATCACAAGGGATGGACTTGGCGTGAGAATGAGTGCGGAGGACTTTGATAGCGTAGTTAAGACAAATCTTTACGGACCTTTCTATATGATTAAAGCAGCTGCATCTGTGATGATGAGAAAAAGATTCGGAAGAATTGTAAACGTTTCATCTGTTACAGGAATCGTTGGAAATGCAGGTCAGGTAAACTATGCTGCAGCAAAGGCTGGAATCATAGGTATGACAAAGAGCTTTGCTAGAGAGCTAGCAGGTAGAGGCGTTACTGTAAATGCTGTTGCACCAGGATTCATTAGCACTGCAATGACAGATGCTATCCCAGAAGAGGCATCAGAAAAGCTCCAGAGCAACATTCCTATGGGAAGAGCTGGAACTACAGCAGATGTCGCAAGTGCAATTCTATTTTTGACGACTGAAGAGTCAGGATACATCACTGGAGAGGTTCTCAAGGTCGATGGCGGAATGGCCATGTAGGAGGAAATTATGAAGAGAAGAGTTGTTGTTACAGGTATCGGAGCAGTTTCCCCTATAGGAATCGGAAGCTCAAATATGTGGGAAAATGCCAAGGACGGAAAGCTAGGTATAGATTTCATTACTCAGTTTGACACTGAGGAATCAAAGGTAAAAATCGCAGGCGAGGTTAAGGACTTTGATCCTTGCGAAATCATGGACAAGATGGAAGCTAGAAGAACAGCTAGATTCACACAGTTTGCTCTCTATGCGGCAGAGGAGGCTTTCAAGCAGAGCAGTCTTGATATGTCAAAAGAGGATGCGCTAAGATGCGGTGTAAATGTTGCTAGTGGAATCGGCGGACTTCCAGTAATTCAGCGTGAATGCCTAAGAGGGGATAAGCACGGATATGATAGAGTTTCACCTCTATTTGTTCCATCAAGCATAACTAACATGGCAGCAGGAATGATTGCCATCAAGCTCGGATTTAAGGGAAGCTGTACCTGTGTTGTTACAGCCTGCGCTTCAGCTTCAGATTCAATCGGAGCAGCCTTCCACTATATCAGAGATGGATATTCTGATGTAATGGCCTGCGGAGGTGCTGAAAGTTGTATCTGCGAGCTAGGAATAGGTGGATTTGCTTCTATGAAGGCACTTTCTGACTCAGACGATCCAGCGCGTGCATCAATTCCTTTTGATAAGGAGAGAAGCGGATTTGTCATGGGTGAGGGAAGCGGAATACTTATCCTTGAGGAGTATGAGCATGCGGTTAAGAGAGGCGCAAAGATTCTTGGCGAAATTGCTGGATATGGAGCTAGCTGCGATGCAAACCATATGACTGCACCGCTCGAAGACGGTAGTGGAGCTGCTGACTGCATGACCTTGGCTATTAGAGATGCTGGAATTGAACCTTGCGAAGTTGGATACATCAATGCTCATGGAACGGGAACACCACTTAACGATAAGGGTGAGACCAAGGCAGTAAGCTTGCATTCGGTGAGCACAGCAAGGAGCTTTTGATTTCATCAACAAAGTCCATGACCGGACACCTTCTAGGTGCGAGTGGAGCAATTGAAGCTGTAATGGCAATTAAGGCTCTAGAAGACCAATTTGCACCTCCTACAGTAGGATATAAAGTGCCCGACGATGAGTGTGATTTAAAGATTTGTCCTAACGAAGGAGTAGCTTTTGACAGCGAATACGCTATGTCAAATTCTCTCGGGTTTGGTGGACATAATGCGTCTTTGATTTTCAAGAGAGTTTAGTGTAAAATAAAGGAGATTAAGATGACTCTTAATTCAGAACAGATAAAAGAAATTCTTCCTCATAGATATCCTTTCCTTCTTGTCGATAGGATTACGGATATGGAGCCAGGTAAGTTTGCCAAGGGAATTAAGTGCGTATCTCAGAACGAAATGCACTTCCTGGGCCACTTTCCACAGAAGGCTGTCATGCCAGGGGTTTTGATTCTCGAGGCTCTGGCTCAGACTGGTGCTTGTGCAATTTTATGCGCCGAGGAGAACAAAGGAAAGCTAGCCTTCTTCGGTGGAGTCAAAAACTGCCGATTTAAGAGACAGGTAGTTCCAGGGGATGTTTTGACGCTGGAATGCGAAATCATTAAGAGCCGCGGTAACGTAGGCTTCGGAAATGTAGTTGCAACCGTGGATGGTGAAGTAGCTTGCAGTGGGGAGATTTCATTCGCAATAGGATGATGGGAGAGATATATGCTGAAAGAAAATTTCGCATGTTTATGACAAATTCAAACTGCTCTTGTACGATAAGGCATTCAATGATGATGGTGACGATGATGCACTATCTGCATTTGAGGTTATTTGCATGGAGATAATCACAGCCCTAAAAGAGCCAACTGTAAACGCATTTGCCGACGCAGCACATATGTCTTCGCCTAATGCAACATACAGAGTAAACAGCCTTATCAAAAAGGGATATATCAACAAGAAGCGCGGTGAAACCGATCGCAGAGAGTACTACCTCGAAGCGACCGAGAAGTACACCAAAAACTACGGTATGGTCTATGACTATATTGGAATCGTTTGCGACCGCATCAAGGAGAGATTCTCAGAGGAGGATGTCGAAAAGCTCGACGAAATTCTCGAAGTAGTTGCAAAGGAACTGACCCAAGAGGCAGATAGCTTCCACAGCGTTGCAATTAGAAAGCGTAAACTCAGAGGAGCGAAAGCTTAATTTATGTGAATATGTATCAAAGTAGCAGCTTGGCATAACGCTAGAGCTGCTATTTTCTTTGTTTAAGCGATTTTTATATAAAAGATGGGAAGTTTACACTAGCCCACAAACAAACCCCGTATACGGCGATACGGGGTTTCAACACTATGTATTTAATTTGAATTGAGATTACTTTTTAACCTCTAGTGGAGTATCCACAAGTGGTGTATCTCCAGCCTTTGTATAAACCTTTACCATGTAGAAGATGAATACTATTACAGCAATTGAGATACCAATTATATCAGAAACCATTGCATTAATTCTTAGCCTTCCTTAGCCTGCAAGATATATGCAATTGTTACAGCTGTCATATATGTTGCTGGAATTGAAGCCATCCAGCTGCTGATCTTGCTTCTGTAACGGCATAGGTAAACTGCTATAGCCCAAAGTACCATCATAGCAAGTGTCTGGTTTGACCATGAGAAGTATCTCCAGATAACTGCATAGTTTAGCTTAGAAATTCCGTAACCCACTAGTAGGAGTGGAAGTGATAGAAGAAGTCTCTTCTTCTTATCCTGCTGGTCAATCTTGAACCAGTCAGCGATTGTAAGTCTTGCTGAACGGAATGCTGTGTCACCTGATGTGATAGGACATGCGATAACGCCTACCATAGCTAGGATACTACCAACGCCACCGAGCAGTGCCTTTGACATCTGATATACAGTGTTTGAGTTACCGCCCTGCATATCTAAAAGAGCCTGTAGTCCTGTGCCATCGCCTGTTCTGTTGTAGTAGAATGCAACACCAGCTGAAGCCCAGATAAGAGCGATAATACCTTCAGCAACCATTGCTCCGTAGAAGATCTTACGGCCGTTCTTCTCTTTTGTTAGGCAACGAGCCATCATTGGTGACTGTGTTGCGTGGAAGCCTGAGATAGCTCCGCAAGCTACTGTGATGAACATTAGAGGCCAAATTGGAAGCTTGTCCTTTGCAGGATACATGTTCTCAAAGTGATCCCAAATCTCTAGCATTGGTCTTTCGCCTGAATGTAGAAGTGTTGCACCACCGATTCCAAGAGCCATGATGATAAGAGCTAGTCCAAATACTGGGTAAATCTTACCGATGATCTTGTCGATTGGCAGTAGAGTTGCTAGGAAGTAGTAAACAAGTACTACGATAGTCCAGAACTGAACTCCAAATGCGCTTGGTGTCAGAAGTGCGATAAGCTGAGCAGGTCCAACCATGAATACTACACCAATCATAACTAGAAGTACTACTGAGAATAGTCTCATAACTAAAGCCATAACTGGTCCTAGGTACTTACCAACAATCTCAGAGATTGAAGCACCGTTGTTTCTCTCAGAAAGCATTCCTGATAGGTAGTCGTGAACACCACCTGCGAAGATTGTACCAAATACAATCCAAAGGTATACTACTGGTCCCCAAAGAGCACCTGTAAGAGCTCCGAAGATTGGGCCAAGTCCTGCGATGTTAAGGAGCTGAATAAGGAATGAGCTGCTAGCCTTCATTGGAATGAAGTCAACGCCGTCTTCCTTGCTGTATGCAGGTGTTACTCTATCATCTGGTCCGATGAGTCTTTCGACAACCTTTCCGTAGGTAAAGTAACCTGCGATAAGCAGTACTACACCCATGATAAATGAAATCATAAATTTCCTCCTTCTTACTTTAAATTCGAGTTATATGAACAAAATCACATACATAATCTACACATTAGATTATAAATGTTTATCAAAACAGTTTCAATTGTGATAGGACGATGTTAATAATCTGATTTCTTATAACTAGTATTAAAAAGACTAATCACATATCACATTCTGCATTGGAGAATCTAATATACCATACAAAGTGCATAATTCCGTAGTTCCAGATCAAAACATATTGCTAATCACATTAGAAAAAGTTATGATGTAGGTGGCTAAAAGCCTAGATTTTTTGTACCCTTGACATCATATTTCAATCACAATTTAGTCAAAAAAATAACAAATCTAACGGAAAAATCGAATTCGGAGATGAAATGACAGAAATGAGTAAAGTCAAAGGCTTTTGATGTAATAGTAATAGGAGCAGGAGCATCTGGCATGATGGCAGCAGTTTCAGCTGCGAGCCTCGGCGCTAGGACTCTTTTGGTGGAGAAAAACGATTCACCTGGTAAGAAGCTTCTTCTAACAGGAGGCGGAAGGTGCAATCTCACAAACGCAGAGGACAGAGATGAGCTCCTTGCGAAGATTCCCGTAAATTCAAAGTTCCTATACAGCAGCATGGCTAGCTTTGACAACAGGGATATAATGGATTTCTTCACATCGGGAGGGCTTAAGCTGAAGATAGAAGACAAGGGCAGGGTTTTCCCAGTTACCGACTCATCAAAGAGCATAGTTGAGCACTTTGAAGCCAAGTTAAAAAAGCACGGTGTAAAGATAAAGACAGGAAGTACCGTAACAGAGATTATGCAGAGAGAAGGGAAAGCCCTTGGCATTAGAACAAAGCATGGTGAGGAGTTTTACGCCCCATGCGTAATAGTTTCCTGCGGAGGAAAGTCATTTTCTTCAACTGGATCAAATGGAGATGGCTATGCGCTCATGGAGGCTTTAGGACATAGTATAAGTCCGATTTATCCAGCAGAGGTTCCAATAGTATGCAGAAACTACGGTGATTTTCTCTCTGAGCTTAGTGGGATATCGCTTCAAGACGTAAAGCTCAGTGTATATAACAAAAGGAATAAACTTGCATCAAGTCACGAAGGGGATTTGATTTTCACGCATTTTGGCATATCAGGTCCTATTGCGCTAAGGTGCTCTGGCTTTGTTAATAGCATAATGCGAAAAGATGGGCTAGAAACTGTAAAACTTAGCCTCGACCTACTTCCGAAAAAATCAAAGGGTGAAATCATGGATGAGCTTAGAAGCATGGCAAGGGATAGCGGAGAAAAGGAGCTAAAGAGCTACCTTAAATCAGAGCTTCCTAAGAGACTATCTGACTATCTTTTAAAGCTTGCAGGAATTTCGGATGGAGAGAAGCTAAAGCAAATACCAGAGAAAAAACTTGAGGAGTTTGCGGAACTTTTGAAGGATGTGAAACTTCAGGCAGAGGGAACACTATCGCTAGATAAAGCCTTTGTTACAGCTGGCGGTGTCTCCGTTAAGGAGATAAACCCTAAGACCATGGAATCTAAGATAATCTCAGGGGTCTATGCCTGCGGAGAGGTGCTCGATGTAAGTGGATACACGGGAGGATATAACCTAACCATTGCTTTTTCGACAGGTCATACGGCAGGTAGTGCTGCTGCAGAAAAAAAGCGCTAGGTGAATAATACAGAATTAATTTGATAGGAGCTAAGTGTGTATAGAATTAGCCAGATAAAGCTCGCGCTCGGCGAGCCAAAGGAACTTCTTCCAAAGAAAATAAAGAAGAAGCTCGGAAATAGCATCAAGATAAAGGAATATAAGATTGTAAAGGAGTCGATAGACGCTAGAGACAAGGGCGATATCAGATTTGTCTATACGGTCGACTTTGATGTGGAGCAAGGGCAGGGTGCAAGGAAAATAATGCTAAAGCCTGACCCTAAAAAAAATCTTTCTATAGCACCTGACATGAGCTATAAAGCACCTGAGCCTGGCGTGCGTGAGCTAAAGCATAGGCCAGTTATTGCAGGCTTTGGGCCATGTGGAATCTTTTGTGCTTTGATACTTGCTCAGCAGGGATATAGACCGATAGTTCTCGAGAGAGGAAAGTGTGTGAGCGAAAGAGCTGAGGATGTGCAAAACTTCTGGAATGGCGGCGCGCTAAACACAGAGTCAAATGTTCAGTTTGGCGAGGGTGGTGCTGGAACTTTTTCTGACGGCAAGCTTACGACTGGAATCAAGGACCCGAGAATCCATAAAGTCCTAAGTGAATTTGTAAGCGCCGGTGCACCAGAGGAAATACTGTATAAAAATAAGCCACATATAGGAACAGACCTTCTCAGAGATGTGGTCGCAAATATACGTGAGGAGATAATTCGACTCGGCGGTGAGATTAGATTTTCAAGCAAGCTAGTTGGCATAGATGCGCCATCAGGAAAAAAATAAGAGCTGTCAAAGTTCAGGAAGTTCTGAATGGGGAAAGCTACACGCTAGAAACAGAAAATCTAGTACTTGCCATAGGCCACAGCGCAAGGGATACCTTTAGGTATGCGCACGAGCTTGGCATTGAGATGTCAGCGAAGCCGTTTTCCATAGGAGTGAGAATAGAGCACCCACAGAAGATGGTAGATGAGGCTCAGTACGGCAAAACCAAGGGTCTTCCACCTGCAGAGTATAAGCTCTCTCATCGCTGTGAAAACGGAAGAGGTGTTTATACATTTTGCATGTGCCCAGGTGGTGAGGTCATAATGTCTTCTTCTCAAGAGGGCGGTGTTGTAACAAACGGCATGAGTAATCACAAGCGTGACAGTGGAACAGCTAACAGCGGACTTCTTGTTGATGTTAGGGTTTCTGATTTTGATGGAGATGATGCACTAGCTGGAGTAGAGTTTCAGGAAAAGTACGAGAGGCTCGCTTACAAAAACAGTGGCGGAAGATATGCCTTCCCTAAGACCTGCTGGTCAAAGTTCAGAGATGGAGATGAAGATGCAAAGGCCGTGATTGACTCGCTTCCTAGCTTTGCAGTTGAGTCTATTAGAGAGGCCATGCCATATCTAGGAAGAAAACTCAAGGGATTTGATGATGATAATGCAGTGATGAAGGCGGTGGAGACGAGAAGCTCTTCGCCAGTTAGATTTTTTAGGGACGACAATCTTCAGGGAAGCATCAAAGGTCTTTACCCTGCGGGTGAGGGCGCAGGATATGCTGGTGGCATAACGAGTGCAGCCTGTGACGGTATAAAGGTTGCCGAGAAAATTATCGAGGAATTTTGTTTCAAGGCCTAGCTTTGATGTCCTGAAAGGAGTAAGGGAATGAGAAAAGAAAAATTTGCCTTTTATAGCTTTTTGATACTGGTGACAATAGTATTTGAACTCTATATGTTTTTGAATAGAAATGCTTGGTCTGGACTAATTCTTGTTTTGATTACGGCCTTTATATTTATGCTTTTATTGGAAGAAGACAAGAAAAAGGTGGAAGGGCTGTAATTGCCATGTTTATTCTCTTTGCTTTAATTTCATTCATAAGCCTTCCTAAGGAAAAACTCGTACCAGCTACCTATGAGGGAGCAAAGCGCACGAGCAAAATCGAGGTAAAAGAGGGCAGACTCACGGGTGTATATAACAAAGATCGCTCAGTTGAGGTCTATGCAGGCATTCCATATGCCAAGGCTCCAGTTGGAGATTTGAGATGGAAGGAACCGAAAAATCCTGAGAAGTACAAAGGTGTTCTCAGGGCGGATCACTTTCAGCCAATGGCCATGCAAAAGCGCACTAACAGAGTCGTTTCATCTGCAACTGATATTTTCTTCTACCACAATGTGACTAGAACAATAAAGAATAGATATGTTCCAAAGATGAGCGAGGACTGTCTTTATCTCAATATTTGGAAGCCAAGAGGACCACAGAAAAAGCTCCCTGTCGTATTCTACATCCACGGAGGTTCACTCACAACTGGTCAGGCTTGGTGGGAGGACTATAACGGTGAATCATATGCGAAGAATGATGTCATATTTGTAAACTTTAGCTATAGGCTTGGGGCACTCGGATTTTATGCTGACGAGAACCTAGCTTCGGAGTCTCCTAACGGAACTACGGGAATGTACGGTTTCCTCGACCAGGTAAAGGCTCTTGATTGGGTGAGAGCAAACATCGAAAAGTTCGGTGGCGATCCTGACAATATCACAATTGCAGGTGAGTCTGCAGGCTCATCCTCGGTAAATGCAATGTGCACTTCACCACTGGCAAAAGGCAAGTTCAAATACGCAATCTCTGAGAGCTCCTCGATTACAGCAAAGAACCCGCCTCATTCATATATGGATATCAAAACGGCAATAAAGCAGGGCAAATCACTTCGCGATGAGCTAGGTGCAAAGAAGCCTAAGGATCTCAGAAAGATATCTGCCGAGGACATAGCAAACACAAATACCAAGTATGGAACGCTTAATGCGATGACAAACGACGGGTACGCTTTGACAAAATCCCCATATGAGAGCTATATGGCCGGTGAAAATAATGAGAAGGCCTTGCTGACGGGATATAACAAGGAGGATGGCGATTTCTTCCTGCTCCTCGAATCAAAGACAGATAAGGATAACTACGAGGCTAAGATAAAGAAGTTATACCCTAAGGACTATGAGGGAATTTTAAAGCTTTACCCAGCAAAGACGGATGAAGAGGTAGTAAAGAACTTCAAAATAATCTATAACGCAGGAACCTTCGGATACGGGCATGATGTATGGAGCAGGTTAGCAAGCGAAAGAGAGCCTGTATATAGATATTACTTCACCAAGGAAAACAAGTCGATTGGTTCTAACCATACAGGAGAACTTCCATACGCCTACGGAAACATAGGAAAAGCACCATATCTATATGACAGCAGTGACAAGAAGCTTTGCGAAACTATGACGTCTTACTGGATTAACTTTGTAAAGACTGGAAATCCAAATGGCAAGGGTCTTCCTGAGTGGGAGCCGTATAACAGTGGCAAGGTTCTTGAGCTAGGTAGTAAAATTAAAATGATAAGCGACCCTAACGATAAGCTTTATAGAATCTTTGATCAGGAATAGAGTGATGGAAATGACAAGAGCAGTAGGTCCAAATAATGGGCTTACTGTTTTTATTTGAATAAAATTTAAGTACATCACCTAAACTGTATATATACAGATAACACATTTTAACAAGTACAGTATGGTCAAAAATACAATTTATCAACAAACTGTATATTATAAAAAAATAAATTATTGCATATTTAATAAATCTAGATTAGTGCTAGAATAATATTGTAATAGATTTAAATATAATATATAGGAGTTATACAAATGGAAAATAGAAAAAAAATAACAACACAAGAGCTCGTAATTACAGCACTTTTTATCGCAATGGTTTATGTTGCAACATGGCTAATTAATGTCAGACTTCCACTTGCAGGAAGCGGCGGACTAATCCACCTTGGCAACGTACCTCTATTCATTGGAGCAATGCTCTTTGGCAGAAGAACAGGAGCATTAGCAGGTGCTTGCGGAATGGGACTCTTTGATATAATGAGCGGATGGGGTGCATGGGCGCCATTTACATTCGTAATCGTTGGACTCATGGGATACACAGTTGGATATTTTGCAGAGAAAAAGCCAATCAAGAACGCATTTGTAAATAGCCTAGTTTCCCTAGTTTTAGCGCTAGTTATCAAGCTAGTTGGCTACTACTTTGCAGAGGTTATATTAACCGGAAACTGGATCGCTCCATTTGGATCAATGCCTGGCAACATTGCACAGGTTGGATTTGCTATAGTTGTAGCACTTCTTGTGGCACCGGTTTTGAAGCTAGCAACAAGGAAGGCACCTGGTAGCGTAGAATGTACAAGATAATGACAGCAGGACCTACACAGGTCAGAGAAAATGTAAGATTAGAAAGAAGCAAGGAGTTTACGAATCCAGATATAGACCCTAAGTTCTTTGACTTCTATAAGGAAACTTGTGAGCTTCTATCAAAGGCAATGCACACTGATACCAAAGCCTTCATCCTAGGTGGAGAAGGAATATTAGGGCTAGAGGCTGCCTGCGCTTCTTTAACTGAAGAAGGCGACAGAGTACTCGTAATAGATAATGGAATTTTCGGCAAGGGCTTTGCTGATTTTGTGAGCATGTACGGCGGAGAGCCAGTGCTATTTAGCAGTGACTATAGAAATCCAGTTAATATAGATGAGCTTAGAGATTTCCTATCAAAGGATAGTAACTTTAAGTATGCAACCGTGGTTCACTGCGACACGCCAAGCGGAGTTATGAACGATGTCGAAAGCATAAGTAAGCTCTTTGATGAGTTTGGAATTTTGACAGTCTGTGACTCAGTAGCAGGAATGTTTGGAGAGCCGCTAGATCTTAGTAATTCTAAGATAGATATACTATGTGGGGGTTCGCAGAAGGCGCTTTCAGCTCCTCCAGGACTTACTATGGTTTGGGTTAGCGACAGGGCTTTTGAGGCAATGCAAAACCGTAAAACTCCTATCAAAGCTTTCTATGCAAACCTCCTTTTCATCAAGGACTACTACGAAAACCAGTGGTTCCCATATACGATGCCTGCAAGCGACATCATGGGACTAAGAGTTGCGATAGATAATTATCTTGAGGATGCAGATTTTCAGAATAGACATAAGCAGCTTGCAAGGGCCACAAGAGCTGCAGTAGAAAAGGCTGGACTTAAGCTATATCTAGAAAGCGGATATTCTAACAATGTAACAGTAATTGAAATTCCTGAAGGAATTACAGAGGATGAGATTTTGAGCATGCTTAGAGATGAGTTTGGCATTTTGATAAGCGGATGCTTTGATGTGCTCAAAGGTAAGGTTGTTAGAATAGGTCACATGGGTGAAAATGCAAACAAGGAAGACATTGCACAGACGCTCGAAGCACTTCAGAAGGTTCTTGAAGCAAGCGGCATAAAGCTCACATGCAATATTAGGGACGAATTTTTTTATTAGCTTGCTAATATCGACTGATTCAAGTAAAATACTCTTAAGTATTATTTAGATCAGTGAGAGTGAAGATGCTAAAAAACTACGTTTATTTGTTTTTTATGTCTATGCTCCCCATGGCTGAGCTCAGAGTTGCAGTGCCATTTTCTCAGGCGCGCGACCTGCCAGTCATAGAGTCTTTACTCATATGCATGATAGGTAACATGATACCAGTTCCATTTATCTACCTATTTGCCAGAAAGATTCTAACATGGGGATGCGAAAGACCTTTTATATGGAAGCCGTGTCGCTTCTTTCTGAGCAAAGGAGAGAAAGCTGGACACAAGCTTACGCAGAAGAGCGATAGAGGTGTATTTATCGCGCTTTTGTTGTTTGTAGGCATTCCTATTCCGGGAACAGGTGCTTGGACAGGAACGCTTGCAGCTAGCATACTTGATATAGATTTTAAGAAGACGGTGCTTTCAGTTACGCTAGGCGTTGCGCTTGCAGGTGTAATTATGATGATTGCAAGCGTCGTTGGAGTAAATATTTTTAACTAATAGGGCCCATCGCGGCCTTTTTTACTTTTGAGAAGGTAGGAAAATGACAATAGGTTTTGATGAGCTAAGATCAAAGATGAGCACTTTGTGTTACATAGAGCGTGATGGAAAGTATCTGATGATGCATAGAGTCCTCAAGGAAAATGATGTAAATAGGGACAAGTGGATAGGTGTCGGCGGACATTTTGAGTATGCAGAAAGTCCGGAGGAATGCCTTATTCGCGAGGTCTACGAGGAAACAGGATATACACTAAGCGACTATAGCTTTAGGGGAATCATCACCTTTGTTTATGGCAAGAAGGGTAAGGAAACTATAGAGTACATGCATCTTTTCACTGCACAGAACGTGGTAGGAAGTCCAAAGGCCTGCGACGAGGGAGTTCTAGAATGGGTGCCTAAATCAAAGCTTATGGAACTCGAGCTCTGGGAAGGTGATAAGATTTTCTTAAGGCTTTTAGATGAAAGAAAGGATTTCTTTTCGCTCAAGCTAGTTTATAATGAAGAGGATAAGCTTATCGAGTGCTTGCTTGACGGAAAAGCGCTAAACTAAGTATGACCAAAGGAGAAGGCTAATGCCAGTTGCACTAATACCATCATTTCTATTTTACTGCTATATAAACGGAATAACGCCAGGACCTGCAAATCTATGCAGTCTATCGGCAAGTCTTAACGCGGGCAAAAAGGTGGCTTTGAGACAGTGGTGGGGAATCTTCATCGGCTTTTTCATAGACGCCATGATAGCAGTTTTCCTTATCTACTTTGTCGGTGAAGTTCTCGGAAAGTATATCTCATATTTTGCCTATGTCGGAGCAGCATATATAATCTGGCTTGCAATACATATACTGAGGAGTACAGTGTCCCCAGAAACTAGCAAGCAGGTGAACTATAGCATCAAAACTGGACTCATAGTCCAGCTGACAAATGCCAAGGTAATACTCTTTTGCTTCACAGCACTAGGAACCTATGTTGCACCTTACAGCGATTCATTCATGAGCTTATTTCTCGTAGGATGCTTCTTGCCGTTCACTGGACCTGTGTGCAATATGATTTGGCTACTCACTGGAGCAAAGCTGAGAAATCTATTCATCAATCATCAAAAGGCAGTTAATATCGTCATGGCAATAGCTCTAGTAATCTGTGCAATAAGCGTAGTTATAAAATGATTTTTTTGAAAAACTTTGATTAAATTTAGTTCTCAAAGTGTATATAAGTAGTGCACAATTTAAAGGGAGCTTGGGAATAGAGATTGAGATATAAATCTATATAAATGAAAAGGGCAGCAATGTCCTTTTTTTATGGGGAACATAAAAGGCAAAAACCTACACCCAAGAGGATGTGCATTTTGTCTTTTTTATTTGAAAAAAATTGGAATATATGGGGAGATTAGAAATGAAAAAAAAGAAAGGATTAAGGTTTACAGTAGTACTCGCTTTGATATGTAGTGTCATTGTGACGGCTATGCCGCTTGCGTCATTTGCAGCAGATGATATATCAACTACACAGACTGCGCCAGCTACAAGAACATATAAGGTAAGACATGTAAGACAGTCACTAGATGGCAGCTATAACGACGAGTCACTAGCTGAGTACGAAACTCTCACAGGAAATGTGGGCGATAAGACTGAGGCAAAGGCAAGCAAAAGCTATGAGGGATTTCAGGCACTTGTTCCAGAGCAGGTTCAGATAGCAGCTAGCGGTGATATAACGGTTACCGTTTACTATGCAAGAAAGCTATACAACATATTTTAAGACTGCAGATCCTACTAAGGACTTCAGCCAGACAAACCGTTATGAAGAAAGCCAGTCTGCACCACCTGCGCTTGATATTAATGGTAATATGTTCATGTACTGGGAATATGTGGACGAAAACGGAGTGACTAAAAACTGGCAACCGGGACTTCAGCCAGCTAAGGATATGACGGTTTACGCTAAGTACGATGTTCCAACTCAGGCTTCGTACACCATAAACTATTGGTACCAAAATGCGACTGATGAGGTTTCTTACACAGATGATGAAAAAACATATTCACTCTTTGATACAGAGAAGAAGGTGCAGGATATCAATACGGTACCTAACTTTGATGCAACTACTCGAGAGACGACATACAAAAAGTTTAATGCTGATAAGACCAGAATTGCAAATGCGAATAAGCTAGTAAATGCTGACGGATCAACAGTCATAAATGTTTACTACGACCGTCCAGTAATGACAATCACTTTGGTATACTATAACACTGATACAGGAGTCGAGGACCATAGAGTTGATTTAAAGGGGCTTTACGGACATTCGACTGAAGAAACCGGTGGACTTGATCCTAAGTACAGATGGTCAGCAGCAGGAAGTGCGAGCAATGGTAGAAGGCAAATGCCGGCTATTTTCACTATACTACCATTATTCATGATTGATGATTATCACATAGAGTTTCATGCGAGAATCCTTGCACCGCCATCAAATTCAGAGATATACGTAGTTTTCCACTACCAGAACACGGATGGAACATGGACAAGGGATATGAAGTCTAAGAAGCTTCAGAGCTCTACTTATGATTTTCTAAACTTCTCGACATATTTTACGTCAAATGTAGCACATAATTATGCTTACTATTACTGGACTAATGCAGAGGATGAATTCACTACTGATGTAGGGCCATCAAATTCTGAGCTAAAGCCATATACATCTGGACAGAAGATACAAACTTTGCAAAATGGAAAGATTGTAGGTGACTATGATAATGACGGCGTAGGATATATGCACGTTTATGTAGAGCTAAGGCAGTATGACCTTCGCTTTGAAAATGCAGGAAACACTCCTGTGAAGCTACGCTACGGCGAATCTTTATCATCTGCAAATACCGAAATTAACAATCCTATTAAGCCAGCAAACATCCCAGCAGAATATGTATTTGATGGATGGTACACATCACCAGGACTTCAGGACGGCACAGAGTATGATCCTGAGATGAAGATGGGTACTCAAGACAAGTTCCTATATGCAAAGTGGGTTCAGCCGAGAGTTAAGGTGACAGTGGAAGGTAATGGAGCGAATTCAGAGCTTCCAAGTGTAATTGATGTTCCGATGCTAGGAAGCGTCCACAGAGATCTTTCTATGATTCCATCAAAGGACGGTAACTGGTTTGCAGGCTGGTTTAGGGATGCAGCTTTCACGCAGCCATTTGATGTAAACGAAAGCCTAACTCAGGACATCACAGTCTACGCAAAGTGGATTGGAAGGCAGCAGGCAAACTGGGAAATCAGATATGTAGATGAGGATGGTAATCCGCTAGCTACCTCAGAGCTAGGAACTGATAATCTATACGCAGTGCTTTACAAAAGCGCGCTAAACATCCCTGGATATGCAGTTGATTACGCAGATAAGAATTTAAGCCTTTTGAGCGCAGATGATGTAAACACGGTGACATTCGTATATAGCAAGGAGAAGCCAGCTGAGACTATCGAAGCGCCAAAGACTGCTAAGTCAAACGTTCCAAACACAGGCGATAGTTCAAATGCAGCACTTTACGGAGCAGTAATGGCTATGTCAGTGCTTGCTCTAGCGGCTCTTGCAATTGCAAAGAGAAAGCACAGCTAATATAATCAATCAAAGGACTTGCGACAGCAGGTCCTTTTTTTGATAAGCCTCAAAAAGTTCATTAAATTGAATTGACGGAATAATTTATCAGATAGCTTGTGTTGATTGTGAGATAGTAATTTAGTATAATTATGATGTATTATTACCTAAAGGGGGGACAATAATGAAGAAGAAAGGTTTTAGGCTATTGCTATCTTTTGCTTTGATTTGCAGCATGCTTGCTACAGCTCTGCCAGCAGCTGTTTATGCAACTGATCCGGCTCCAAGCATACAGACAGCACCAGCGACAAGAACGTACAAGGTAAGACACGTAAGACAGAGTCTTGACGGCACTTACAATGATGAATCAATGGCAGAGTACGAGACTCTTACAGGAAATGTAGGCCAGAAGACTGAGGCTACTGCAAACAGAAACTATGAAGGTTTTCAGGCACTAGTTCCGGAGCAGGTGGAAATAGCACCAAGTGGTGATATTACAGTTTCTGTCTACTATGCGAGAAAAGAATTTACAACATATTTTAAGACTGGCGATCCAAATCAGGACTTTTATGAGACCTTCCTTTATGGAACAAATCAGTCTACGCCAGCACAGCCAAATATTCCGGGCAAGATTTTCCAAAATTGGGAGTATGTGGATGAGAATGGAGTAGCTCATGTATGGACACCAGGAGTGCAGCCTGGTAAGGACATGATTGTATCAGCTAAGTACGACATACCATTTCAGGCTATGTATAGGGTTAACTACTGGTATCAGAAGCCAACAGATGAAGTGGATTTGCCAGATGACCAAAAAACTTATGACCTTGTAGATACAGAGACAAAGACCCAAAACGTAAATACACCTGTTGTATATGATACTACATCACGTGAATCTACATACATGAAGTATAACAGCGCTAAGACCGTTGCAGCAAATACAGGTAAAACCGTAAGCGGAGATGGTGAGACTGTTGTAAACGTATACTATGATAGACCTGTTATGACTATAACTAAGGTATATTACAATACAGATACTGGAGTAGAGGATCACAGGGAGTCATATAGAGGTATATACGGACATTCTACAAAGGATGTTCCAGCACTAGAGAAGAAGTATAGGTGGACAGCATATAACGATTCAGATAGCAGCTCTATGGATATTCGAAATACGTATGTAAAGGATAATCGTTTTATGAAAGATGATTACCATATTGAATATCATGCAAGAATACTAGCTAAACCAAGTGTCAAAGATGTCATCATAACTATTCATTATCAGAATAAAGATGGTTCATGGTCAATGGATATGGAAAAATTTATGGGTAAGCTAGAGACCTACTCATACAGCCTCTTCTATACCTACTTTAATAATACCACTGCATATACATATGAGTACTATCAGTGGACTAACGGAGAACAAGAGTTTACTGATAACGTAAGTGCAACAAATCCAGCGCTTACAAAGTACAACCAGGGTGACAGAATATATGTAATAAGGAACAATGCATTAGTGAACGACTTTGATGGAGACGGAAAGTCGTACCTGCATGTGTATGCTAGCCGAAACCAGTTCAATCTAAGGTTTGCAAACGCAGATAATAACTTGGTTAAGCTTTACTATGATGCACCTTTGTCAAATGCACATAACGAACTCGATAACCCAATCAAGCCATCTAGTGTGCCAGCGCACTATGTATTTGCAGGCTGGTATACTGTAGGCTCTATGTATGATGAGACAAAGCTAAGTCCAGATGCGAAAATGCCAGATCATGACTTAGTTATTTATGCAAAGTGGGAAGAACCACATGTCAAGGTAACTGTTGAAGGTAACGGTGCTACATCGGAGCTGCCATCAGTTGTCGACATTCCAAAGTTTGGCAGCGTTCACAAGGATATTCCAAATATCCCATCAAAGGACGGCTACTGGTTTGCAGGCTGGTTCAAGGATGCAAATTTCACACAGCCTTTTGATGTAAATGAGAGCGTTCCTCACGACATGACAATCTATGCTAAGTGGGTTGGAAGAGAGCAGGCAAACTGGGAAATCAGATATCTTGACGAGGCAGGAAGAGTGCTAGCAAGTCCTGTAACTGGTATAGGAAACCTGTATTCAGTTCTATTTGAAAATGCACTAAGCATCAGGGATTACGCTCCAGACTTTGCAAGTAAGAACCTAACATTATCATCGGCTAACGATACAAATGTTTTGACCTTCGTATACAGCAAGATTAGAACTTACTGGGTGACTGAGGACAATCATAATCTAAAGGACCCAGAGTATGGAACAAAGCCAGCAGAGAAGTTTGAGGGCTACACGCTAATAAGAACTTATACAGCAAAGAACGGTGACATTATTCACCTATATAGAAAGAATGTTCCAAACACAGGAGATAGCGCAAACATTGCTCTATTTGAGGCAATGCTAGCTATGTCAGCACTTGGTCTAGCGGCTCTTGCAATTGCAAAGAGAAAGCACAGCTAATTTGATATACGAGAGACTCCTAGCGAGTCTCTTTTTTCGTCTATTTGATACTAGGCAATAAATTGTATGTAAATATACATTTATCAGACAAGTACGTATTGAAACCTATGTTGTGTTTTAGTAAAATATATTTACAGGTATGAAAAAAAGGGGAGTAGGAAAATGAAGAAGATCAAGAGACTAAAGTGTTTGCTCATGCTGACTTTGATATGTGGCATGATGATTACAGCTTTACCAGCAGAGGTTTTTGCAACTGAGTCAGTGCCTAGTACTCAGCCAGTTCCAGCTACGAGGACTTATAAGGTGAGGCATGTTAGACAGAGCCTTGACGGTAGCTACAAAGACCCAGCTATGATGGAGTATGAGACTCTAACGGGAAGCGTTGGTCAGATGACCGAAGCTAGTGGCAATAAGACTTATGAAGGCTTTCAGGCGCTTACACCAGAACAGGTTGAAATCGCACCTAGCGGTGATATTACTGTGACTGTGTATTATGCTAGAAAGGAATTCACAACATATTTTAAGACAGGTGATCCAAATCAGGATTTCTATGAGACATTCTTATATGGAACAAATCAGTCTACGCCAGCGAAGCCAAATATTTCGGGCAAGATTTTTACCCACTGGGAGTACGCTGATGAAGCTGGAGTTTCACATACTTGGACACCAGGTGTTCAACCAGGAAAGGATATGACAGTTTACGCGCAGTACGATATCCCATTTCAGGCTAGCTATACAGTAAACTATTGGTATCAAAATGCGACAGACGAGCTTACATTTACCGATGCTCAAAAGACTTATTCACTTTTTGATGTAGAGACAAAGGTTCAGAATGTAAATACTGCTGTTTTATACGATACAACAAATAGAGATACGACATATAGAAAATACAATAGCGCAAAGACAACTGCAGCTAACATGGGTAAGACAGTTGCAGGAGATGGATCTACGGTTGTAAATGTTTACTACGATAGACTGTTATGACAATAACTCTTGTTTACTATGACACGACAACTGGAATAGAAGACCATAGAGAAGATTATAGGGGAATTTACGGACATTCTACTGACGATATAGTTTCACTGGATAGAAAATATAGATGGACAACGCCTACAAATCCACATAGTGGCAGAGTAAATATACCAGGGGAATTTATAAAAATTCCATCATTTATGATTGACGATTATAATCAGGAATATCACGCTAGAATTCTTGCAAAGCCACCTAAGACGAAAATTTTTACGGTTTACCATTACCAGAATCCAGATGGCACATGGACTAGAGACATGCAAACAGAGAAAAAGCAGTTTTCTACCTATGATTACAAAAACTTCTACATATACTTCAGTAAGAACAATGCACATGAAGCAAAGTTCTACTACTGGACAAATAGTGCTGAGGATTTTACCACAGATGTTAGTGCATCAAATCCAGACCTTAATGCCTATACTAATGAGGCACATATAGACGTTCTCAAAAATGAACAGCCTGTCAACGACTATGATGGAGACGGAGAAACATATTTACATGTTTATGTTACATCATTGCAGTATAAGCTTCATTTTATAAATGCGGACAATAATCCTGTTTCACTCCACTACGGAGCACCGCTATCATATGCTAAGACAGAGCTTAGCAATCCAATAAAGCCAGCAAATATACCTTCGCACTATGTATTTGCAGGATGGTACACAACAGCAAGAATGGATGAAGCAACAAAGCTTGACCCTAACCACAAGATGGGTGAAGAGGACATCTTCATATATGCAAAATGGGAAGAACCTCATATTAAGGTCACAGTAGAAGGAAATGGCGCAACTTCTGCATTACCAAGTGTCATAGATATTCCTATGATGGGAAGCGTTCACAAGGAGCTTCCAACAATTCCATCAAAGACTGGCTACTGGTTCGCAGGCTGGTTCAAGGATGCAGCCTTCACACAGCATTTTGATGTAAACGAAAGCTTAGCTCAGGATACAACAATCTATGCGAAGTGGATAGGTAGACCTCAGGCCAAGTGGGAAATCAGATATGTTGATGAAGCAGGTAGAGTTCTTGCAAACGCTACGCAAGGTGAGGACAATCTATACTCTGTGCTCTTTGCAACTGCGCGTGGCATTCCTGACTATGCAGCTGATTATGCACACAAGAACTTGACCCTAGAAACAGATACAGACACAAATGTTTTGACCTTCGTATATAGCAAGGTGAGAACATACTGGATAACTGAAGACAATCAGAACCTAAAGGATCCAGAGTATGGAACCAAGGGCCCAGAAAAGTTTGCTGGATACACATTTGTTAAGACAAATACGGCATCAAATGGAGATACCTTCCACATATACAGAAAGTATGTACCAAACACAGGCGATGGCTCAAATATTAAGCTTTACGGCATAATACTTGGGGCTTCAGTGCTCGGTATAATATTTATCGTTGTTACTAAGAAGAAAAAAGATTGATTGCCAATATAGAGCTACTTGAGAATCACTTGATAATTTAAATAATAGAATGTAAATTATTTATCAGGAGATGAATAGACAATATGGAATATGAAATATTAGAAACTCAAGACTATATAATATTTGAAAAACTGTTCAAAGAATCAGGACTTGAATTCAATTTAGAGAAAAATAGTTTACACCCATGGGGCTTTATTAAAGCTTTTTTTGTTGCAAAAGATGTTGATGGCAATATTATTGCTGGTAGTAGCATAACTTATAGAAAAGGGAAATATATTCTTAATGATATTGCTGTCTTGGAAGAGTTTAGATCTATGAATATAGGTGTAAATTTATTGTCTGTGACTGAAAAAGAAATAAAAAAACTTGGAGGAAAGTACATATATATTACAGCAAAAGCGCCAGATTTTTTCTCTAGATATGGTTACAAATATCTAGATGAAAAAAAGATGTGCCAGATATATTTAGTTGTCTCGACTGCAAAACAATTAAATGTAACCTGTAATCCTAAATTTATGATAAAAAAATATAAGATGTTAAAAAGGGATTTCCATGCAGAAATCCCTTTTTCTCTATTATTTGCAAGCCTTATCTTCCTTACGTGTGAAGATGTAGTAGCGTGGGCTACGATTTGCAGCATCAGCATCTACAACCTCTGGCTTTGCGTAGATTAAGAATCCTTCCTCGCGAACCTGACCCTTACGACCTTCTTCCTGGAATTTGCCTTCGCTCCATGAAGGATCTAGAATTAGGAATTCGCCATCTCTGTAGCTTACGGCAACAATAAAGTGACCACTGCGTGTGAATAGGCCGTGGTGTCCCTCATAGTCTCCGCCAACATTTACGATAGCACAGCCACCGTTTCTTAGACCGTCAATCATGTCGTGATAGTTATCAGACTCCACAAGGTCAAGATTAAATCTCTCTGCAAGAGGTGGGGCAAGGAACTTCATCTCAGTGCCTGGGTCGAGGTTTGCCTTTGCATCTATAGACATCTTAATACATTCCTCCATGCTTAGGCTCTCTGTACAAAGTCTATCTACCATCATGCAAGCTGAGCAGATTCCGCAACCAGCGTCTTTGATATTTCCGTTTACATCAAGGTCGCAACCTGGCTCCTTAACATTTGTTGGATACTTTATATCTGGGTATTCTAATTGATTTAGATATAGCATAACTCCTCCTAGGTTTTCATTCTTTTAGAATATCTTAGTACAGGACTAATCAAAATTCAAGAAAAAAATAAAGGTTAAGTCCGTGCTTAACCTTTAAATCTTGCGTATTATAGTGTGATTATATATTTTAATTATTTAAGAAGGTCTACTAGTTTCTGCTTAGGTACAAGTCCTACTGAGCGGCCAACCTCTTCGCCGTTCTTGAATGCAACTACGCATGGAATTGAGCTAACATTGTACTTCTCTGCAAGCTCCATCTGCTCATCGATGTTGATCTTAGCTACCTTAACACCCTCAAGCTCCTCAGCTAGCTGGTCTACAACAGGTGAGAGCATCTTGCATGGTCCGCACCAAGCTGCCCAAAAATCTACGATAACTGGCTTGTCTGACTTAAGTACTTCCTGCTCGAAATTTTCGTTTGTGATTGTTAATACTGACATAATTATATCCTCCTAATTCTCCATTTATAATGTTGATATTATATTTAACTTACTTTGATGTATTATCTAAAACCTTATGAAGTAGCTTATATAAAGTTGCCATCTCTTCAGGTTCCATATTTATGCAATTACCCATTTGAATAGGGACATAAACAGCTTTGTCTCTCAGTTTTTCACCCTCAGGTGTAATCTCGACCAAAAGGTTACGCTCATCGCTTGCCATCCTAGTTCTCTTGATATATCCCTTGGACTCTAGCTTCTTTAGGAGTGGCGTTAGTGTTCCGGAATCGAGATAAAGGTAAGAACCAAGTTCCTTTACATTTGCTGATTTTCTTTCCCACAGAACCATCATGGTGATGTACTGAGTGTAGGTGAGATTCAGATCATCAAGCATAGGCTTGTATTTTCTAACAATCTCCTTAGCCGCAGCGTAAAGCGGAAAACATAACTGATTATCTAGCTTTAAATTATCGTACTTATCCATACTAACTCCTTATATTATTGCGGAAATCTTATCGTCGATATCCTCAGGTTTAACTGTAGGAGCAAAACGCTCGATTACATTTCCATCTTTGTCAATCAAAAACTTTGTGAAATTCCATTTGATTTTCTTGCCTAAAAGACCGCTTTTTTGCGACTTCAGGAATGTATAGAGAGGATGCTCGTTTGCACCGTTTACATCAATCTTAGCAAACTGTGGAAAACTCGTATCATACTTTAGCTGACAAAACTCGTGAATCTCTTCAGCAGTTCCTGGCGCCTGGCGTCCAAACTGGTTGCAAGGAAAATCTAAAATCTCAAAGCCCTTGTCCTTGTACTTGCGATAGAGCTTCTCTAGCCCCTCGTACTGCGGTGTAAATCCACAGCCAGTAGCTGTATTTACTATCAAAAGAGTCTTTCCCCTGTACTCGCTCATGCTATGTTCTTCGCCTAAGCGATCAATAACTCTTATATCATAAATCTTATCCATATCCATACCTCTTTTCGTAAACATTAATTGCTCACAATTTGATTATACACTACTTGAGCTGATTTAAACAAGTAAAAATTTAAAAATTTACTATATATACAGTGAAAAAATGGTGAAGATAGATATCTGACCCACAAAATGGACATATTTTGATATCAAAATGGGAGATATTTGCACAAAGCTGTGATATAATTTCAAGCATGAGTATTAAAATAGCATTTCACACCTTGGGTTGTAAGGTGAATCAATATGAGACAGAGGCCCTGAAGGAAAAAAATTCGCGCAAAAAGGCTACGAAAATCGTTTCCGACGAAGATAGGGCAGATATATATGTAATCAACACATGCACGGTTACCAATCTAGCAGATAGGAAGTCTAGGCAGTTCATAAGAAAGGCAAAACGCCTAAATGAAGATGCCGTGATTGCTGTAACAGGCTGCTATGCAGAGACTGATCCTGATGAGGTTTCTAGCATTGAGGGCGTAAGTCTTGTCTGTGGTACCGGTGAAAAGGCTGAACTAGCAAAGTACATAGAAGAGTACATGAGCGAGAAGGGTGTTGTAGTCGAAGGTGCTGGCGATAGAGAAAGACTCGACAGCTACCATTCAGATGGCATCATAACAGGCATGGATTCTAGAACCAGAGCGTATATTAAAATCGAAGAAGGCTGTGATAGATTCTGCAGCTACTGCATAATTCCATATGCCAGAGGAAAAGTTAGAAGTAGGTCATTAGCAGAGATAAAGGCTGAGACGAAGGGACTTATTGATAGAGGCTTTAAGGAGATAGTTTTAACAGGAATCAACACGGCGCTATATGGCAAGGACATAGGCTTTGATGGTATAGAGCCTCTCATTGCAGAGCTAGATGCGATGCCTGAGAATTTTAGAATAAGACTTAGCTCACTAGAGCCAACAGTTATAAATAAGGAGCAGGTAAGGAGCCTTCTTAAGTACAAGAAGCTTGTCCACATCTTCATCTTTCCATACAGAGTGGTTCTAATAACACGCTTTCGTCTATGGCGAGAAGGTACACAAGGCAGGAATACCTAGAGATTGTTAAGGAGCTTAGGAGCTTTGATCCTCACTATGGAATAACTACAGATATAATTGTAGGCTTTCCTGGGGAAAGCGAGGAGGACTTTGCAGAGAGTATTTCCGTATGTGATGAGGCGCAGTTTGTCAAGGTGCATGCTTTCAAGTACTCTCCAAGGAGAGGAACTAGGGCAGCTGAGATGAAAAATCAGATTCATGGTGAGCTTAAGAACCAGAGGAGCCAGGCTTTGATAGCTCATGCAGAGAAAGTTTCTGAGAATTTCAGGCGAAGCTGTGAGGGAAGCATAAGGACAGTGCTTTTTGAGGAGTTTGAAGGCGATGCTTTGATGTGTGGATACACAGATAACTATATTAGAGTTTATACACAGGCTGATGAGAGCAAGCTCAACGAGTTTTGCAGGGTCAAGCTTGATAAAGTATATAAGGACGGAATGAAAGGAGTGATAATAGATGAGTGATTGTATTTTTTGCAAGATAGGAACGCACGATATTCCATCAAATGTGGTATATGAGGATGATAAGCTTATCTGCTTCCATGACCTTGAGCCACAGGCACCGGTTCATGTTCTCATCATTCCAAAGAAGCATCTTACATCTCTTGATGATGTTTCAGAGGAAGACAAGGAACTTCTCGGTCACATCATGTTCAAGATACATGAAATAGCTGATAGCCTTGGACTTGAGGGCGGATATCGTGTAGTTAGCAACAACGGTGAGGATGCCTTCCAGACGGTTAAGCATCTTCATTTCCACGTGATCGGAAAGAGAAAAATGCTTTGGCCACCGGGCTAAAATAATAGTTCATTAAGCGGATTTTGTCGCAAGTTTGATGTCTACAGATGCGAAATCCAATTTGTCAAAGTGTTATTTAGAAGGAAAAACATATGAAGGTAGAAATATTTCCCCTCGAAAAAATAAGAATCGAGGATAAGGAGATTGCAATCGGAATGAATGAGAGCCGGGTAGAAGAAGAGATTGGAAAAGCAGAAAGAAGTTTTGAAAACTACGGCTCGAAATCCTATAGAAGTTTTTATTTTGACAGCGAATTAGGACTGGATTTTGATGAAAATGGCTTACTGGAGTTTATAGAGTTTCTCGGTGGAAATAAAGGCAAGCTCAAACCATATATATATGGATTATCAGTGTTTGAAACAGACGCCGATAATGTGAAGAATTTAATAGCTGAGCATGATAATGAGATTGACGACAGTGAAGCTGAATTTGGCTATTCTTTTTAAATGAAAGCATAGGACTTTGGAGAAAAGATAGCAAGAGTAGATATTGGGATACCATAGGCCTTGGAATCAAGGACTATTATAGGTTTTAATTGACATATAAAGGTTTTTGGTAACAGAAAAAAATATACATTTGAAATAATTTGTATAAATTTTTATTTTTTTATGGAGGTGTAAATTTTGGGAAATAACATAAAAAAATTAGAAATATGAAAGGAATAGTTCAAGCAGAACTTGCAAGTGCTATTGGTATTAGCAGACAATATTTGAGTGATATTGAAAATCAAAAAGAAGCAACCAACGATAAAAAGTTGCATTTGATTGTGCTAAATATTTATGTGTTAGTATGGAAGAACTTTTTCTTTTATAAAGATGTTGCTAATGCATAAAAATATATAACAAGTATGTAATAATAAATAGAATTGCATAGATTATAAATTTTTTTAAGATTAGATTAAACTATTTGGTTTAATCTAAGCCACTAGTAAAATTAACTAGAAATCCATTTCTTTGTCAACAATTGTTGACAAAGAAATGGATTTTTGTTATAATTGAGACAAATTAAAGAATTATGGTTATTGAGGTGAGTATTTTTGTTTATAAGACCAAGCAAATTTGTCGAAATAATAAATTTGAAAAACATAATTATTATTAAAGATTATTTTACAGGAAAAGTATTTGCTGTGGAAAATTCACCACAAAAACATTTTTAAAAAGATGCACTCTCTGGAGTAGAAATTGAAAAAAATTAATAGTTAAATATAAAGATGATTTTTTTATCTGTTTTTGGAATGAATTGATACAGTTAGAATTGATTGAGTTAAGTGAAACTTTGACATACTACAATGATGAAATGTCATTTGGAGGATTATACCAAAATTTTTATTCTAATAATCATAAAAAGATATTAGGAATATTGTAATTAATATTGGGGAGTGTGTGAAAATGGATGTACGTTTTGTAATAAGGAAGTTGAAAAAGAATGTTTAGTATGCTCATATGACCCCTAATAAGAATAGGCCTAGTTATGATTTAAATATTTTTGAAAAAAATTTCTTGTTAGATATTGTTGAGTGTAATAATAGAATTACGAATATTACATTTTTGGGTGTAGTTAATAGTGAAAATATGAACATAATTATAGATGTTGTTGATTTTTTTAAAGAATAAGCAGATATCGTTTTTCAATAATAACTCCAGAATTTAAATTATCGAATGACATTGCACAATTATTGAAATCAAATTCTTTTTTTGATATACTTGCAATTTATTAATAGAGATACCATGAATTTTTTTACAATATGTTGTCGGAGGAACAAAAAGTAATACCGATTTTAAGAATGAATGATTCATATATCGTAGATGAATTTAATAGGAGAGGCATAGACTATATACAAAATTATGAAGTAGATGAACTTATAAAAAAATAATAAATTCAGAGGAAATAATAGGTATTTTCTTGATAATCCGTCATTTGAATTCAATGTCATAGGTTATGCAGGACTGAAAATGCCTTTTTGGCAGAATATATATTGATTGTGCAGGAGGAATACATGCATGCAAATTGTATGAGTGCATAGGAAATATAGGCTGTAACGAAAGTACGATATGGAATAATTTGTGGAGAGAGTATACAAATCATCACAAGGATGTTGATAGTTGTATTCATTGTGAATATAGAAATAATTGTTCTGTTTGTGCATATTATAATAAGAAATATAGTTTTTGAAATGTAATCATAATACTTATGATATGATGCCCAATATAAAATAGATTTTCGGCAATCATAAAATTAGGAGAAAGGAGGCTGTAGTATGAGAGTAATTAATCAAGGGGTGCAACCTACAGGTTGGGTACAGTGTGCAGCACGATGTATCTTACTTTGTGGAGCCTGTGGGATAACACCAATTCCAGGTGACGAAGTTTATGGAGCCTTTACAGGCACTGCTACAGGAGCAGCATTTTAGGAGGTGAAAAGTTATGACAGAAATTAATAATCCAATTCAACCTACAGGAAAAGGTGAGGCGACAAGATGTTTACTACAGTGTATACTTCTTTGTGGCGCTTGTGGAATAACGCCAATTCCGGGAGATGAATTTTATGGTGCATTTTCGGGTGGAGCAGCAGGAGCTGCTGGATGGGCATAGGAAAAATTCAAATAGCATTTAACTGATGTTGTTATACTGCAAGTACACATTGTGCTGCTATATTGTGTACTTGTAGTATTTTAAAGGTCTTTTAGATTGGAGGTAACCATGAAATTCAAAGATTTAGATGGATTAGAATATGAATTTGATAACATCTCTGGTGCAATATATCAAAGTTATGATTATATAAAAGAACCCTTACCAAATTCAGATAGAATTATCGAAAAATCAAAAAGAGAAGAAATATAATCAACAGCATTATGTTGGGAAGTTCCCAAAAAGTTAAATATAAATAATTTGACAAAAGCAATATTATATTGATAATGGAATTAAACAATTGACGTTTAAGCTTACAGATCAATGTAATATGAGATGTAAGTATTGTACATATTCCGATTACTATCCTTTTACATCAATGTATGGAAACCAACAATTGAAAATTAGTGATGCATTAAAAAGGTGTCGATATATACATGGATGTTATTAAAAAAACATAACAGCGTTTGGACTAATGTTGAATTAAAAGCCTACTTTTTACTTTTTTTATGGAGGAGAACCATTATTACAATTTGATGTTATAAAGCAAATTGTAGAATATATTGAAACAAAATATAGCAAATATGAAGCCGCATATCTTATGACAACAAATGCTTTACTGATTAATGACGAAATTTCTAAATTTATCAAAAACATAATTTCCATATATCTATAAGTTTAGATGGATATAGGGAAAATCATAATAGAAATAGAGTTACCGTAGCGGGTAAAGGAACGTTTGAACAAATCGATAAAATAATCAGGAAATATTTACTTGATTACAAAAATTGGAATATATTTATGTGTTACGATTTTTAAGACTGACTTTGATAGATTAATAAATCGTGATAGATTTGGATTAGGAGAGGATTATTTTTATGATCATATAGCAAAAATAACACTTGTTTGTGATAGTTAATACAAATTATTATAATCAGTTTAATAAAATTGATTATAATAAATACGTAAATAAAATCAAGACGATAAAAAAAGTCATTTATAGATAAGATTTCAAATGGAAAAGATTTGAATTTTTCTAGAAAGGATATTCTTCGAATATGAATTTATTTTTAATCGACGACAGAAATAAGTATACACCGAATAACAGTTTTTACGAGGTGCCATTGGGTAATTGTATTCCAGGAGATAAACTTTTCCTTCAAACCGATGGTTCATTTACATTATGCGAAAAAAAGTTCCTAATTATGAGGAATTTATTTTTAGGAGATATTAATACTGGAATAGACATTGAGAAAGTTAAAAAAACTCATAAACAAAAATTAATGAAGATTTTCTAGTTAAATGTAGAAATTGTGAGATTAGTCGTTTATGTTCAGTATGTTACGCAATGCTATACAAAGACAATGATGGAAAAATTTTCAATAGATAAAAAAATATGTGATAACCAAAAAGGAAATATTGAAGAAAAAAACTGGGAATTTACACATCGTTAAAAAAAGAAAAAAAATAATAGTATATTTGATTATTTTTTTATGTAGATAGATATTTAAATAATAATTAAATTTTGTAATTAGGAGGTATGTTATGTCTTTAAAAGAAGTATTTTTACTTTTATTAAACCGTATATAAAGCAGAAAAATATCTTCTTATGTTTTTTGATATTTAGCCTTGTAATTTCATTATTTCAAGCTGTTCCAGTAGAAGTCACAAAACGGATTTTTTGATGTTGGGTTTGCTGAAAAAAATACAAATATATTTTATTTCTATCACTGATTTTTAGTGGTTGTATATTTATTTAAATCTTTGATTTCGTATTTTCTTAGTAAAAAAAATATCTATTTTTTGGACAAAAATATAATAAAAACAAATAAGAAAAAGAATATTTTTAGATATGTTATAAATAGTGATTATGGATTTTTATACCGAAAGGGATAGTGTTTATATAAAATGAAAGATTAAATGAGATTAATAATATTAGTGGTATTTTTTTCAAGTGGGATGTGGGATATAGTTGTAAGTATGATTCAATCCCTATTAGTGTTAATAATACTAATAAAAAAATCAACTACGTACTGTTATTAATTATGATAATGCCAATACCTGCAATTTATATTTTTTTCTAAAAATATACGTATCTAAAATCTTAAATTCTACAAATAGCTTCTTGGAACAATATTCAATAAATAAAAACTAAGATGAATGAAAAAAATTACAGCAATAGAGCTTATCAAATTAAGTGGTACTGAAGAAGAAGAAGCATATAATATGAAAAGTTTTGACGACGAAATGTTTGATTCGCAACTTAAATTCACACTTCTAACACGTAAATTTATAGAAACCGTTAGTGTATATGTTTCTTTAATACCAGTTATATTGTATTGTATTGGAGGAAAGTTTTTTTATTGATGGAAGCATCACTGTTGGAGGAATTATAGTTTTTTTCAACATATATAGGAAAAGTATATGCACCGTTTATTAATATTGCTACATTAAGTATGAATTTGGCAACTATAAAAAACCTCAATAACAAGGTTAAACAATTTTTTTGGGAAAGAACATTGCGAAAATAATTTAACAAAATCCTATTTTTTTAAAAGCAAAAGGTAGATAATATATGTTTTTAAAAATGTATATTTTTAAATATGGCTCTACAGAGGACTTTGTGATTGATGGGTTGAATTTTGAATTGAAAGGTAAAGGTGTATATCAGATATCTGGAGAAAATGGATCAGGAAAGACTACAATTGTCAAATTATTATGTGGGTTACTTGATAAGTATGATGGAGAAATATTATATAATGGTAGGTCAATTAGAAATATGTCATCAGCGAATATCAGAAATATAGTTTCTGTTATGAGTCAAAAATGTATTTTTTTATTTGATGATACATTGGAAAATAACATACTGTATGGAAATAAGGAGATAGATGAAAATAAATATACAGAAATCTGTAGTCTATTAAAAATTAATGAGATATATCTAAGTAGAGGAATGACTAAAGATATGACAGTTGGCTCTATGGGAAATAAATTATCAGGCGGAGAAAAACAAAAGATTGCATTAGCCAGAACAATGATGAAAAACACCGATGTTATCATATTTGATGAAGCTATATCAAATATAGACTCTGAAACAAAGAAGCTAATAAAAGAAGTAATTTGTAATGAACTAAATGACAAAATGATAATCATTATCGATCACTCAGATTATTTTTTTCGGAAATTATTAAAAAAATACAATAAAAAAATATGATTATGATTTTTTTAATAATAATTCGTTTAGATGTATAGATGAATTATTTTATAGATAAAATTGATAAAAAAATACAGATTTAAAAAGCTTATTGTATAACGAATGTTAAAAAAAAATTGTAACAAGGGTAATGCTGACTAAAAAGTTCTTAGGCTTCATATGTTAAAATGTAAGTGATAGACAAAAATCTCATATCCTGTGTTATACTCCACATAGGGAAATGTCTTTTTTAAATGATTTTATTGTAACATATGTGTTGACAACTAAGAGAAGCTCTGAAAAGTGGGGCTAAAATATTCCTTGCTTGTTGATTGAAAAGATAGTATAATATTTGCGTTACAGTTAAATCTGAACACTGCTGAATTTACGAAGAGGCAGGAGGTGATTAGATATGGCACAGGTAATCGTCAGAGAAAACGAAAGCTTGGAAAGCGCTCTTAAGAGATTCAAGAGACTTTGCGCTAGAGATGGCGTAATGGCTGAGGTAAGAAAGAGAGAGCACTACGAAAAGCCAAGTGTAAAGAGAAAGAAGAAATCTGAGGCAGCCAGAAAAAAAGCAAGAAAGTATTAATATATCGGAAGCGAAGTGATTTACATGAATCTAAAAGAGCAACTGATGGTTGATTTCAAGCAGGCCCTCAAGGATCGCGACGAGACAGCCAAAAATACAATTAGTTTAGCTCGTGCAGCTGTTAAGCAGTACGAGGTAGACAACAGAGAAGAACTTGATGATGCAGGGATCCAAAAATTGCTACAGAAGCAGGTAAAGATGCGTAATGACGCCTTATCTGACTTTGAGAAGGCAGGAAGACAGGATCTAATCGATGCATATAAGTCCGAAATCGCAGTACTAAAGAAGTATCTTCCTGAGCAGCTATCCCCTGAGAAGATTGCGGAGATCGTAAGAGAGACCGCAGGCTCCATGGGAATTGAAGGCGGCAAGGAGAATATGGGTAAGCTCATGGGAGCTGTCATGGGTAAGACTAAGGGTCTTGCAGATGGCAACGAAGTGCGCAAGCAAGTAATGGCGTTCTTAGGATAGAAGTCAAGCAAAGCAGGAGAAATTCATTTTGAGTTTCTCTTTTTTGTATTTAACAGGAGATAAAATGGAGTATGTAATAGGAATATTGCTATGCGTATTAGGTTATTCTATGATAAGCGTAGCAGCGTTTCAGTCAAATAATCTTAGAAAGCTCAATGAGCTTTTCGAAAATGAGAGAAAGAAGAAAACCGTAAGTGGAACTATCAGGGTTCTTGACATCAGAAGGAGCAGATGGTCATTTGAATGTGATTTCGAACTTGTATTCAAAACTGCAAGGGAAGGGAATATCGATATACAGAGACGAAGGATTCGTTCGAAAGCAGCGCGAGGTTCCTTAGCAAATGTAAGGGCAAGGGAGAAATTCCTGTTAGCGTAATTTACAACGGAGAATCTCCGGACCAGCATTATATTGAAGAGTTAAAAGAGGCTGAGACCATGGCAAATTCAAGCATTGGTCTTAGAATCATAGGAGTACTTTCTATTGTAATGGGAGTACTGGTTGCAGGAATGGATTTTATCTCTGATAATATAATGATACATTTTTCTAGAATGTGATGAAAGCCTAGTAATATTTTGAAAAAAAGCGAGCATAATAGCCTAAAAAATGTTATAGTAGTGCATATAATATTTTAAGGATGGTACTTTCTTGGACAAGTTTGACTTAATGAGACAGAGACATTCTGTGAGATCTTATCTTGATAAGGATATCGACTCAGAGCATGTTTTGATAATGCAAAAGGCCATAGATAGATACAACAAAATCAGCGGACTGAGGATGCAGTTTATCGAAAATGATGAGAATGCTTTTGACTGTCTAATGGCTAAATATGGCAAGTTTGAAGGTGTGAAGAACTACATCGCGCTAGTTGGCCCTAAGGGTCCAGACCTAGAATTTAAATGTGGATACTACGGAGAGCATCTAGTGATGATAGCTCAGAGCCTTGGACTAAACACATGCTGGGTTGGACAGACATTTAAGAAGAGTAAAACAGTATATCATGCAGAGCTTAACGAAAAGCTTGCTGCAGTTATAACCATAGGATATGGGAAGACTCAAGGGACGCCGCATAAGAGCAAGAAGCTTAGGTCGGTGAGCGACTTTAAGGAGAGCGACCCTGATTGGTACAAAAGAGGTCTAGAAGCAGCCATGCTTGCACCTACTGCACTTAATCAGCAGAGATTTAACATAGTTCATAACGAAAGAAGAGTAAAGCTGAGACCGGGAGTCGGTTTCTTTACAAAGATGGATATGGGTATTGTAAAATACCATTTTGAGCTTGGAGCAGGCAGAGAGAACTTCTATTGGAGTGAATAAACCTGAGGTATAGCAAGGCTATACCTTTATTTTAAATAAAGAGAGGATATTATGGGAAAAGAATACCTACATGATCCGAGGAAGGTCCTAGAGGATCTTAATACCGGAGAGAGCGGGCTTACATCTGAGGAGGTCGCAAGAAGACAGTCTCAGTACGGAGCAAATAAGCTTGCAGAGGGAAATAAGAAGACTAAGCTTCAGAGATTTATGGATCAGCTAAAGGACCCTATGCTAATCATGCTGATTATCGCAGCGGGTGTTTCAGCAGTTACAAACATTATTTCAGGCGAGTCGATGGTAGAGGTTTTCATCATCATCGTAGTAGTTCTTATTAACGCTATACTTGGAGTTCTTCAGGAGAGCAAGGCTGAGGAAGCCATAGAGGCCCTGCAGACCATGACGGCAGCAACCTGTAAGGTTATCAGAGATGGTAAGCAGCAGGTTATACCTAGTGCAGAGCTAGTGCCTGGTGACATAGTCGTTCTTGAAGCAGGCGATGCCGTGCCAGCAGACGGAAGGCTTATAAGTGCAGCGAGCCTAAAGATTGAGGAATCTGCGCTCACAGGGGAGAGCGTACCAGTAAATAAGCTGATTGATATCCTAAACCTAGGCGATGGCAAGGACATTCCTCTAGGAGATAGAGTGAACATGTGCTACATGGGTTCAACTGTTGTGTACGGACGCGGAATTGCAGTAATAACAGCAACAGGTATGGATACAGAGATGGGCAAGATTGCTGATGCCCTAAATCAGACACAGGAAGAGCTTACACCACTTCAGATTAAGCTTAATGAGCTCGGTAAGAAGCTTTCATACCTAGTTCTTTTGATATGCGTATTCATATTTGTCTTTGATCTATTCGTATCAAAGGATATGAGCCTTACATCGATTCTAAATATATTTATGGTAGCTGTATCGCTTGCGGTTGCAGCAATACCAGAGGGACTAGCTACAGTAGTTACTGTAGTTTTATCAATCGGTGTAACCAAGATGTCCAAGGAAAACGCTGTTGTAAGAAGACTTACAGCTGTTGAAACCCTTGGATGTACTCAGATTATCTGTTCAGATAAGACAGGAACTCTTACACAGAACAAGATGACAGTTACAGAGCATGTCGGTGATGGCAGACAGATTGCTACAGCTATGGCTTTGTGCTGTGATGCGATACTTAACGATAAGGATGAGGCTGAAGGTGAACCTACAGAGGCTGCACTAGTTAACTTTGCTGTAAAGCAAGGACTTAAGAAATACGAGCTAGAGATAGCATATCCTAGAGTGAACGAGTGCCCATTTGATTCATCAAGAAAGATGATGAGCACAATTCACAAGACTGAAGCGGGCTTTGTTCAGTTCACCAAGGGTGCGCCTGATGTGATTTTTGAGCAGGTGCACAAGCTATTTTGACGGCGAAAAGGAAGTTCCGTTCACAGATGAGCTAAGAGCTAAGTTCCTTGCTGATAACAAGGCCATGGCCGACAAGGCTTTAAGAGTACTTGCAGTATCAAAGAGAGACTGGAACGAAAATCCTGAGAATAACGGCTCAGAAAACCTAGAACACGACCTTTGCCTAATTGGACTTACGGGTATGATCGATCCGATAAGACCAGAGGTTAAGGATGCGATAGTAGAGTGCCGTAAGGCAGGTATCAGACCTATAATGATAACTGGTGACCACAAGGATACTGCGGTTGCCATTGCAAAGGACCTTGGCATAATCGAAGATGCATCGGCAGCAATAACTGGTGCGCAGCTTGACGAGATAAGCGATGAGGATTTTGAGAGCAGAGTCGTGGAATTCTCAGTTTATGCTAGAGTTCAGCCTGAGCATAAGGTTAGAATCGTAAGCGCTTGGAAGAAGCGTGGCGCGATAACAGCTATGACAGGTGATGGTGTAAATGATGCTCCATCAATTAAGACTGCTGACATAGGAATCGGCATGGGAATCACGGGAACGGATGTAACAAAGAATGTGTCCGACATGATTCTTGCAGATGATAACTTTGCAACCATAGTAAATGCGGTAGAAGAGGGAAGAAGAATCTACGATAATATACGTAAGGCTATACAGTTCCTTTTGAGCTCCAACATGAGTGAGGTTCTTGGTATATTCTTTGCAACACTGCTTGGATTCACGCTTCTAAAGCCTGTACATCTTCTATTCATCAATCTGATTACAGATGCTTTCCCAGCTCTTGCCCTAGGACTAGAGAAGGAAGAGCCTGATACGATGAGAAGACCGCCAAGAGATTCCAAGGATTCCATCTTTGCTGGGGGAATGGTCTTTGATATAGTTTATCAGGGCCTTATGATAACTGTGCTTACGATAGCATCATATATTATCGGACATTCGATGGAGGTCGGATACTTTGAGATGCCAAAGGGTCTCTCACCAGATGGTATGACCATGGCCTTCATGACGATGAACATGTGCGAGATATTCCAAAGTCTCAATATGCGCTCGCAGAGGGCAAGCATATTTAGACTCAATTACCAGAACAAGGCACTCTTTGGAACTATGATCATGAGCCTTGTATTTGTTACAATAGTCATTGAGGTTCCATTCATAGCTAATATGTTTGGATTTACATCAGTAAGTGTTACAGAATATGCAATTGCACTTGGACTTTCAGTACTTGTAATTCCAATTGTAGAGTGCATCAAATTCATACAGAGACGCATAAGAGGATAAATATGGCTGAAATATATTTATTGACATTTCCATATAAACGATTAGTAATCAATTTGATTTCGCTCATAGTCGGACTGGTTTTAAGACGTTTATGTATCAAGTATGGTATATTTAAAATGGGGCGAGAAGTACCTAGCGAGACGATAAATAAATTGACAAAGCTATTTGTAGTTCTCGTAAAGTTTGATATCATAGGAAACGCTATAGCCATAGTTCTGCAATTAGCTTTCTACGGAGTGTTTGCAATGAAGGGGCTAGTTGCTTTCTAGTTTATTTAAGGAGGTAATATGGGTGCAGTATTCTTTTTGATACTTTGGCCGCTGCTACTAGTATCGGGATTGTTTTATGTGATTTTGCCATTCATTCCGTATATTGTTATGGCAACATCGCTATTTTGGCTTTTAATTGGCCTGCTCCTAAGGTATATATTTGTCAAGAATAATGTGTATTGCACGGGGCTAAACGATGAGCGCAAGCCCGTAAATGTCCTAACAGAGATACTCATATGGGTAGTCAGAATTGATATAGTAGCAAATATCATTTTGATTATTGGCGCAGTAGCTGCAGCTATAATCTTTGCAACAAAAGGCATTACGATTTTCTAGCGTGTGCTAAATCAGCTTATAGCGCAAGAGAAAGAGCTGTTAACTAAGTAACAGGCTGGTGGACAAAGCATGCGCGCTATGATATAATTTTTACAAGTAAATATAAAGAATCAAGGGGAGCGGAATTGCTGAGAGTTAGCGCTGAGATGCGTTAAGACCCTAAACCTGATTGGATAATGCCAGCGTAGGGATGTATTTTGACGAGTAGTATCCAGAAGGGTGCTACTCTTTTTCTTTTTTAGACCGTGGAGGTAGAGATGGACAAAAAAAGAGCCTCTAGTTCACATAATCACAAACAGCGTGACCATAAACGATACGGTAAATTTTGTGCTAGCAGCAGGTGGAGCCGCCATATGTGCAGATTCGCCGAGAGAAGTAGCTGATGTCGTATCACTTTGCGATGCGCTGATGATAAATATAGGGACGCCTAGTGAGAAGAAGCTTACAGCCATGCTGATTGCAGGAAGAAGGGCAAACGAGATGGGAATACCCGTCGTGCTCGATCCTGTCGGTGCTGGTGCGTCAGAGTTTCGCAGGCAGATTCTGGGAGAGCTACTTGAGGATGTGAGCTTTGACTGCATCAGAGGAAATAAGTCAGAGATAGCAGCACTTCTTGGCATTCCGTTTAGATCAAAGGGGGGTAGAAACCGTAAGTCTTGAGCTTGCAGATGAAGCAGTTCACGGACTTGCCGAAAAAACAGGCTCAGTAATTCTCATGACTGGCGAAAGCGATTTAGTCTTTGACGAGAGCGAAAAGTTTGAGATATGTGGCGGAAGTCCTTTGATGAAAAAGCTCACAGGAAGTGGCTGCATGTATAGCGCATTTATTGCCACAAGACTTGCAGAGCACAAGGATGAGCCAGCTGTAAAGGTCGTGAGAAAGGCAGCAGCTGACTATAAGCTAAATACTGTCAAGGCGATAAAGCTTATGAAGGAGCGAGGCGCTTTTGGAACAGCAAGTTTTAGGCAGTGTCTGATAGATGCGATGAGCATAGCTACACTAGGGGAGATATTTGATGAAATTTAATAAGGAAGATCTGTTAGTCTACGCCATAACGGATGAAGTTAGGCGAAGCGAAGAAGAATGGGAGAACATCCTAATGCCTATGTTTGAAGCAGGTATAAGGATACTCCAGCTAAGAGAAAAACATGCATCGCGCGATGAATTTGTGAGCTTGGCGAGAAAGCTTGCTGAGATATGCCATGAGCACGGAGCAAAGCTCATAGTAAACGATGATGCGAGAACCTGCATAGAGGCGGGTGCAGATGGTGTTCACCTCGGTCAGGATGATATGCCTATAACTGATGCGAGAAGACTTCTTGGAGATGACTATATAATCGGTGCGACAGCGCATAACCTAGCTGAAGCAAAAAAGGCTTGCGAGGAGGGTGCTGACTATGTTGGAGTCGGCGCAGCTTTTGGCTCAAGCTCCAAGCTAGATGCAAGGCCAATAGAACTAGATGAGTATAAGAGAATAAGCGATAATATTTCGATTCCTATGGTAGCCATAGGCGGGATAAATCTAGAGAATATGGATAAGCTTTCTGGCTCAGGAGCAGACGGCGTTGCTGTTATATCGGCTCTATTTGCAAAGGAAGATGTTAGGGCGGCTGCGGACGCTTTGATGGCTAAGAGCAGAAGCCTATTTGGAAATTAAGAAAGGTGAACTTATGAATAATAGGGGAAAATTAGAACTAAAGAAGATGGTGGTTGCTGCGATGTTTGTAGCACTGACGGTATCGCTTTCAGGCTTTTCAATACCTGTGGGAACAGCTAAGTGCTTTCCAGTGCAGCATATGATGAACGTAATTGCTGCGGTATTTCTTGGACCAGTCTATGCGGTGCTTTCTGCATTTGTGACTTCGGTAATTAGAAATATTATGGGAACTGGATCGCTACTAGCATTTCCAGGAAGCATGGTCGGAGCACTTTTATGTGCTTTAATATACCAGAAGAGCAAGAAGCTTTGGGCATGCTACATAGGTGAGATCATCGGAACAGGAATAATAGGAGGACTTCTCGCATATCCAGTTGCATTGCTTCTTATGGGCAATGCCAAGGTTGCGACATTTACATTTGTTCTTCCATTTTTGATTAGCACCTGTGGTGGTACGCTGATTGCGGCTATTTTGATCGGTATAATGGACAAAACCAAGGTTTTGGATTATCTGAAGCGTCAGATAAGATAGGAGGATATTATGAAGACAGCATTGACAATAGCAGGAAGTGATTCGAGTGGCGGTGCAGGTATTCAGGCAGACCTTAAGACCATGCTTGCAAACGGTGTCTACGGAATGTCGGTTATCACAGCTTTGACAGCACAGAACACGGTTGGAGTTAGGTCTATTTTAAATGTTGACAGCAAGTTCTTAAAGGACCAGATAAGCTCGGTGTTTGAGGATATCTACCCAGATGCGGTTAAGATAGGAATGGTGAGCGATGCCAAGCTTACGATGACCATAGTTGAAGAGCTTTATATGTGGAAGGCAAAGAACCTTGTAGTTGACCCAGTCATGGTTGCAACAAGCGGTGCTAAGCTGATTTCAGACGAGGCCTGCGAGGTTTTGATAGAAAAGCTTATTCCTCTTGCAAGGGTCATAACCCCAAACATTCCAGAGGCAGAGTACATATCAGGCGAGACGATTAAATCGACAGAGGATATGGAAAGAGTTGCTAAGCTAATCGGCGATAAGCATGGAGTTGCAGTTCTCCTAAAGGGTGGACATAGCATCAGCGATGCGGATGATGTGCTTTATGAGAATGGCAATTTCAGGTGGTTCAAGGGCGAGAGAATAGATACAAGCAATACTCACGGAACAGGCTGCGTGCTATCGAGCGCGATTGCATCAAATCTTGCTAAGGGAATGGAGCTTGAAGATGCGATTGTAAGAGCGAAGGAATATATAAGCGGAGCCCTTGCTTCAGAACTTGACCTGGGAGCAGGAAGCGGACCACTAGATCACGGCTTTGACCTAAAGAGCAGGTTTATATAGAGCAAAGCTAGGCCGTGCCTAGGCAAACAAACAAGTATTTATTTTCAAAGATAAATAGAGATTTCATTTCAAGAAAGGTAGAAGTAATAATCATGGAAAGAAAGTATTCAACTCAGATGGAAGCAGCGCGCATGGGGATTATAACTCCAGAGCTTGAGGCAGTAGCAAGAAGGAGAACCGCAGCGTAGAGGAACTGCTACCTTTGATGGCTTCGGGAAAGATGGTTATACCAGCAAATGTGAACCACAAGTCGCTAGATCCTAACGGTGTGGGTAGCATGCTAAAGACAAAGATAAATGTAAACCTTGGAATCAGCCGTGACTGCAAGGACTACGATATAGAGATGAAGAAGGTAATGAGAGCAGTTGACCTAGGTGCAGAGGCAATCATGGACCTTTCGAGCCACGGAAATACTCAGCCGTTTAGACAGAAGCTATGTGCAGAGTGTCCAGCTATGATTGGAACAGTTCCAATCTACGACTCAGTTATTCACTATCAGAGAGACCTTGGCACGCTTACTGCTCAGGACTTTATCGATGTTATAAGACTTCACGCTCAAGACGGTGTTGACTTTGTCACACTTCACTGTGGAATTACAAGAAAGACAATAGATCAGATCAAAAACGGCGGCAGAAAGATGAACATCGTAAGCCGTGGCGGAAGCCTTGTGTTTGCATGGATGTCCATGACAGGAAACGAGAATCCTTTCTATGAATACTACGATGAAATCGTTGAAATCTGTAGACAATATGATGTTACAATAAGCCTTGGAGACGCTTGCCGTCCAGGATGTCTAGCTGACGCAACAGATGGATGCCAGATTGAGGAGCTCATCATGCTAGGAGAGCTAACAGAGAGAGCATGGAAGCGCGATGTTCAGGTTATGGTTGAGGGGCCAGGACATGTGCCAATGGATCAGATTGCAGCAAACATGAAGATTCAGCAGACAATTTGCAAGGGAGCACCTTTCTATGTACTAGGACCTCTAGTAACAGATATCGCACCTGGATATGACCACATCACAGCAGCTATCGGTGGTGCTATCGCAGCATGGCAGGGAGCAGCCTTCCTTTGCTATGTAACACCGGCAGAGCACCTAGCACTTCCAAATGTTGACGACGTTCACCAGGGAATCATCGCAAGTAAGATTGCAGCACACGCAGCTGATATTGCAAAAGGGAATACCTGGAGCAAGAGATCAGGACGATAGAATGGCTGATGCAAGAAAGGCTCTTGACTGGGATGCTCAGTGGCTAGAGGCACTTGACCCTGAGGTTGCAAAGGAAATCAGAAAGAGCAGAATGCCTGAAGAGGATCACGCAGATACATGCAGCATGTGCGGTAAGTTCTGTGCAGTAAGAAGTATGAACAAAGCCCTTGCGGGAGAGGTTATAGATATATTATAATACCTTTATTATAATTTCAGATAACTTTTGGCACATAGAATTAGGAGACTTCTATGAGAGAAAAAGAGATAATAAAGGTCAGTATAATAGGAATAATTGCCAATCTATTCCTCGCTGCTTTTAAGGCGGCTATTGGAACCTTGACTAATTCCATAGCAATCACGCTCGATGCGGTTAACAATCTGAGCGACGTTCTATCCTCGATAATCACTATTATCGGAACGAGAATAGCAAGTCGTAAACCAGACAAAAAGCATCCGTTAGGACACGGCAGAGTAGAGTACCTAAGTGCAGGGCTTATCGCCATAATCGTCCTTTATGCAGGAATCACATCTCTTGTAGAGTCGGTAAAGAAGATATTAAATCCGAGCGAGCCTGAGTACACTAATATAGCGCTGATAATTGTTGCTGTAGCAGTCGTAGTCAAGCTCGTCCTCGGAAGCTATGTAAAGAGTAAAGGTAAGAAACTAAATTCAGATTCTCTTGTGGCCTCAGGAGAAGATGCAAGGCTAGATGCTATAATCTCAGCATCAACGGTTGTAGCTGCTTTGATTTATATTTTCTGGAGTGTAAGCCTTGAGTCATATCTTGCAGCCTTAATATCTCTAGTGATTATTAAAGCTGGCTATGAAATGATAAGCGAAACGCTTTCAGAAATCATAGGAGAGAGAATAGACAAGGACGTAATAGATGAACTCAAGCAAACTATTCTGGAGTTTGAAGATGTCTATGGAGTCTACGATGTTGTGCTTCATAACTACGGACCGGACACTTTGATAGGCTCTCTTCACATAGAGGTGCTTGATACATATACTGCTGGGCAGCTTGATGAATTGCAGCGTCATCTTATGAAGGCAGCCTACGATAAGAACAATATAATCCTTGCAGGAATAAGCGTATATGCGAGAAACAGCAAGGACGATAGAGCCAAGCAGGACTTTGAGAAGGTAAGACATCTTGTAATGTCTCACAAATATGTGCTTCAGATGCACGGCTTTTATATCAACTACGAGGAGAAGATTATGAATTTTGATATCATCCTCGACTTTGATTCGCCAGACCGAAACGAAGAGTATATGCACATATTATCGGATGTCCAAGAGGCCTTCCCAGATTTCGCCATAGGAATAACGCTCGACCTTGATGTGAGCGACTAAGGGAAGCTTATGTACAAAATATTTTTAGTTGAAGACGATAATGTAATTGCTAATCAAGTAGAGAAACATCTTAGGAGCTGGAATTACGAGGTAATAATTGCTAAGGACTTTCACGATATCATGAGTGATTTCGCAAAAGTCAGAAGCAGACCTTGTGCTCCTAGATATTTCTCTGCCTTTTTTTGATGGCTTTTATTGGTGTCGTCACATAAGACAGATATCAAAACTTCCGATAGTATTCATATCAGGAGCCGGCGATAATTTAAACATTGTAATGGCGATGAATATGGGAGCTGATGACTTCATATGCAAGCCTTTTGATCTTAATGTGCTAACGGCAAAGATACAGGCTTTACTGAGACGTGCATATGATTTCAGCGAGGGAGAAACGGCGGACGTTATAGAGCATGATGGTATAATTTTAAATATGAAAAACGCCAGCCTTTACTTTGATGGAGAAAATATTGAGCTTACAAAAAACGAGTATAAAATTTTGGAAATTCTGCTTAAGAACAAGGGAAAGATGACTAGCAGGGAAAATCTGATGATGGGGCTTTGGAATACGGATAGCTTGTAGATGAGAACACCCTAACAGTGAATATGACAAGACTGAGGAAGAAACTTGCAGAACATGGAATAAGTGATTTGATAAAGACAAAGAAGGGACTAGGGTATATAGTGGAATGATTTTCTCTAAATATATTAAGAGTCGAATAAGGGTAATCATCTTTTTCGTATTCATGCTTTTGATTTTCGCATTTATTACCATGCTTGCAGGAATTCCTTGGACAGTGAGCCTTTACGCAGGACTATTGCAGTTATTCTTTGCTTTGATAATAGGCAGTATAGATTACTTTAGATTTTTTAGATACATAAATATTCTCAAGGATTGTGAGAAAAACTTAATGTACACAGCTAGGACTGATTTGCCACCACGAGATTTGATAGATGAGGAATATCAAAGATTGTATGCAGAGGTCCATGATATGCTGATTGAAGCGATAAAGGAAAGGGAAAGCCTAGAAAGCGGACTTAATGACTACTACAAAACGTGGGTTCACCAGATAAAAACGCCTCTGTCAGCTCTATATCTAATAGTCCAAAACAGCAGTATTGAAGAAAAAAACGAAATGTGGATGCAGCTAGCAAGGATAGATGGATATCTCGACATGCTCCTTAAGTTCATAAAGCTAGCTAGTGATAACACTGATTTTGTTTTTCAGAACTATAATGTACAAGAACTTGTCAAGGAAGTCGTAAAGTCTCAGTCTATTGTCTTTATCAAAAAGAAGCTCTCAATAGAGCTTAATGATCTAGATGAAAATATAGTAACTGACAAGATGTGGCTTGGCTTTATAATCGACCAAGTACTTTCAAATGCCCTAAAGTACACAAATGAGGGCGGAGTTGTAGTAAGTCTTAAGAGCACGACTTCCGAAAAAATAATATCCATAGCAGATAGTGGTATAGGAATAAGAGCCAGTGATATTAGCAGAATATTTGAGGATGGTTTCACTGGATATAACGGAAGAACTAGCAGTAAGTCATCGGGCATTGGCCTATACCTTTGTCGTAAAATCGCTGATAAGCTAGGGTATAGACTTTCAGCTGAATCAAAGCTAGGTGAAGGTACGAAAATTAATATACATATACCTTACAGCAATGTAAGATACGAATAGGATTTTGAAAGGTAGTGTATATGCATTACCTTTTATTTTTAGATAGAATAGTTCCAAGAAGGGAGATGAACAATATGTCATTAGTAGAAGTAAAAAATCTTAAAAAAGTTTATACATCAAAGCTTGGAACAAACGGAGTAGTTGCACTACGCGACGTTAACTTCAGTGTGGAAAGAGGAGAATATGTCGCTGTCATGGGTGAGTCTGGATCAGGAAAAACAACGCTCCTAAATATACTTGCGGCCTTAGACAGAGCTAGCTCCGGAGAAGTTATTTTAGATGGAATGAATCTTTCAGCCATAAGAGACGGAGAAATTTCGGCGTTTAGACGAGACAATCTAGGATTTGTATTCCAGGACTTTAACCTTTTAGATACATTCACCCTAAGAGATAATATCTATCTGCCAAGGGTGCTTGCAGGAGCAAAGCCAAGCCAAATGGAGGCAGAGCTAAAGCTAATAGCTGAGTATCTAGGAATCACGCATATACTTGATAAATTTCCTTATGAGGTGTCGGGTGGTCAAAAGCAGAGGGCAGCAGTAGCAAGGGCCTTAATCACAAACCCAAGACTGATACTAGCAGATGAACCAACCGGAGCCCTAGACTCAAACTCAGCAGACGATCTATTAAATCTATTCAGCTCAATAAACCAAGGTGGACAAACCATTATAATGGTAACGCACAGCGTGAAAGCGGCGAGCACAGCAGGACGCGTTTTGTTCATAAAGGACGGAGAACTCTTCCATCAGATATATAGAGGAAATATGACAAATGATGAGATGTTTGCAAGCATTCGGACACATTGACAGCCCTATCTGTGGGAGGTAAGAGAAATGCCTAGAAACTTCACACTAAAACTCGCCGTATCGAATTTGAAAAAGAATAGAAAGCTTTACATGCCGTATATTATAGCATCTATAATCATGATTGCCGTTATATACATAATGAGTTTTCTTAGCAATAGCAAGGATATAGAAAACTTTAGAGGCGCAAACTACGTTACACTGAGCATGTTTTTAGGAAATATAATTGTATCAGGCTTTGCAATAATATTTTCTTTCTACATCAATAGCTTTTTGATGAAGCAGAGAAGTAAGGAGTTTGGACTATATAATATTCTAGGTATGGAAAAGCGCCATCTAGGTAGAGTTCTTGTAGCAGAGAGTATGATAAGCTCTAGTATATCTATCATAATGGGTCTAGGCGTTGGCATCTTGTTCAGCAAGCTAGCTTTAATGGTAATAACGAAGATGATAGGTGCTGGATATATAATTGCTTTTGAAGTAAATATGCATTCAGTTACGCATACAGCAGTATTCTTTGCTATAGTTTTCGCACTCGTTTTGATAAAAAACATATTATCTATAAGAATATCAAAGCCTATAGAAATGCTAAAAGGAGCATCGGCACCTGAGCGTGAGCCAAAGGCGAAGATTATTCTAAGCCTAATTGGAGCAGCATGCCTAGTTGCAGGATATGTGATTTCCATCAGCATAAAAGAGCCTCTAGAAGCAATAATACTGTTTTTCGGAGCGGTAATTCTAGTAATTATCGGAACATATCTACTCTTTACGACAGTTAGCGTAGCTGTTCTAAAGGCACTTAAGAAGAACAAAAGATTTTATTACAAGAAAGCCAACTTTACAAGCATTTCAGGTATTTTATTCAGAATGAAGCAAAATGCTGTAGGTATGGCAAACATCTGCATTCTTTCAACCATGGTTATAGTTATGGTATCTGTTACTGTATCGCTTAGAGTTGGAATTAATGATGTTATCAAAAAGATAACACCTTCAGATGTTATCGTCAGCGTGTCACTAGATGGTGAGCAGCTTAAGGTGGACGGTAAGACATCTAACGCACGTATAGATGAGGAGCTGAATTTATTCGAAGAGAAGGTTGAGAAGCAGGATATCAAGCTAGTAGATACAAATGCATATGTACTCCAAAGCTATAAGGTGGAATTTGATGAAGCTAGTCAAAGAATTAACTTTATCCAAGTGACTAATAAGCAATTTCTAACCGTAATGACAGCAGATCAATACGAGAAATTTAGCGGTAAGAAAATAAGTGTATCAAAGAATGAAGCTGTATCGATAGGAACAAAGCTAAATGGAAAGCTTGATATCTCTGGAATTAATCTTGATGTAAAGCAGATGAATCTCAAGGTTCCAGCATCAACTGTCTCAGCTGTGTATGGCCAGTATGTGCTAATTGTGCATGATGATGAAATCGCAGATACAATTGCTGGTGAAGCAAATAAATATTCCAGCTCCATGGGAAATGTGCTCATCATGACAGCAAATATCGAGAACAGAGATGAGGTGGGAGAACAAAAGTACGCTGCGCTATCTAAATGTGTTACAGAGTATTGGAATGATAGGAAAGAAAGCCTAGGAATAACCAATTCGTCTAATGTAACAAGATATGAAGCAGATAAAATATTCGGAGGTCTAACTAATAGCTTCCTATTCCTTGGAGCATTTCTAGGAGTTGTCTTTGCCTTTGCAGCTGCTTTGATAATCTACTACAAGCAGATTTCAGAAGGATACTACGATAAGGACAAGTTCGACATGATGCAGAAGGTAGGAATGTCGGAAAAAGACGTAAGACAGACAATAAGAAAGCAAATAACCTTTGTCTTCTTTGCACCACTCATAGTTGCAATTTTGCATGTGGCAGGAGCCTTCAACATGATAAGGCTTATCCTAGAAATATTTGGCATATTCAACATCGGACTTCTAATTGAATGCACAGTTATATGCACGCTAGCATTTGCAATTCTCTACGCAGTAATCTTCGCATTCACAGCAAGAGAATACTACAGGATAGTAAGAAGAAAGATATAGCAATAAGAAAATATATAAAATAAATCAGCCCTGTAAAGCCTCAAAAAAACTTTGCAGGGCTGTTGCTCTAAAAATAAAAACATAAAATTTTTCGATATAATATGTTAGTATACAATTAAATCGGATATAAATACTCTGTAAGCGTTTTGAAATTTTGGAGGAAGATGAAATGTTAGATAAGAAGATAACAGATTTACTAAACAAGCAGGTTAACGCAGAATTTTACTCAGCATATCTTTATTTAGATTTTGCTAACTACTACCATGAGCAGGGTCTTGATGGATTTGCTAATTGGTATGAAGTTCAGGCAAAGGAAGAGCGTGACCACGCTATGCTAATCAGAACTTATATTATAGACAATGGCGAGAGAATGATCTTTGATGCAATCGAAAATCCAACTCAGGAATACGATGGCATGGATGCACCGCTTCGTCTAGCACTTCAGCACGAGAGATTCATCACAGGTCTTATTAACAAGATTTACAAGGCATCACACGATGTTGATGACTACAGAACAATGCAGTTCTTTGACTGGTTCGTTAAGGAGCAGCTAGAGGAAGAAAAGAATGCTGATGATCTAATAAAGAAATTTGAGCTTTTCGGAAGAGACCCTAAGGGACTATACGCTCTTAACCAGGAGCTTCTAGGCAGACAGTACACAGCGCCTACTGTAGCAGTGTAATCTAAATCACTCATATATAAAGGACCTGCTTTTTGTGCAAATGAATCGCAGGTTCTTCTATTGAAACCGAAGATTTATGGGACTAATCAATGTTGCATAAGTATAACAAATTTTATACTTGACTAACATAGTCATTGGCTATTAAAATGGCTTTAAATGATAGTTTTGAGTGGGATGTATTTTTATAAAAATTTATATTCCTAGTTTATAAGTTTTAAGAAAAGGAGATTAGAAAAATGAACGTATTGAAGACACTAAGAACATTGGGTTGCGGAGTTTTGGTAGGTACAGCAGGACTTAAGGTACTTGCTTCTGCAGACGCTAAGAAGGTATACACACACGCTACAGCAGCTGTAAAGCGCGGAGTAGATGAGGTAATGAAAACAGTAACAAACATCAGAGAAAACTGCCAGGACATCAGTGCAGATGCTGACGAAATCAACGAGAAGCGTTGCCAGGAAGCAGAAGCTAAGATGATTGAGGACGCTAAGGAAGTTCTTAGAGCTGCAGAAGAGAAGGCAGAGGGAGCTGAAGCATAATAGTGCTTCAGTTTTCATATAGGAGGCATTTGGATGAGGTGTAGAATATTACACGAGAGCAAGGGCAGGATGCGTGTGCAGCTAGTGCAGTACCGCATGACCTTTGAAGAAGCGGATATCCTAGATAACTACCTCAGCAGGCTTTCCGGTGTAAAGAGCGTAAAGGTTCACGAGAGAACTAAGGTTGCGATTATAGAGTTTTCAGGAGATGTTAGAGATGACATCATAGATGCTTTATCTAATTTTGATTATGAATCCAACCAGGAGCTTCTCACGACAATAGCTGATAGACAGCTACAACACGAATTCGAAAACAAGCTCTGCCTACACGTAGGCAGACGTGTTTTTTCTAAGCTATTTATACCGATGCCATTAGCAGCTGGAATAATAGTTATCAAGGCCATTCCGTTTATAGTAAAGGGATTAAAGTCACTGATACATGGTAAACTTGAGGTATCTGTGCTTGACGCGACAAGCATCACAGTCTCAATGCTCAGAGGAGATTTCTCAACAGCAGGAAGCATAATGTTTATGCTTGGAGTTGGTGAGATAATGGAAGACTGGACGCATCGCAAGTCAATCAGCGACCTTGCTAAGGCCATGGCTCTCAATGTTGAGAAGGTATGGACAAGGGCTGAGGATGGAACAGAGATTCTCGTAGATGCAAATACAATCAATGCCGGTGATATAGTAATTGTAAGAACCGGAAATGTCATAGCAGTAGACGGTAAGGTCATCAGCGGTGAGGCTCACGTAAGCCAGGCTTCTATGACTGGAGAGTCAATGCCAGTGCGTAAGTATGAGGGAAGCCTTGTATATGCAGGAACTGTAGTCGAAGAGGGCGAGATTGTCATCGAGGCAGAGGGCTCACTCGGAAACAGCAAGTACGACAGAATCATCACCATGATTGAGGATTCTGAGAAGCTAAAGTCTTCGACAGAGGATAAGGCATCAAAGCTTGCAGATAGACTTGTTCCATACACATTCGGTGCGACAGCGCTTCAGTATCTCATTACAAGAGATATAACAAGAGCAACATCGATATTGATGGTAGACTTCTGCTGTGCGCTTAAGCTTTCAATTCCTATCGCAGTTCTCTCAGCGATGAGAGAGGCGGGCGAGTACCGCATGACTGTCAAGGGCGGAAAGTTCCTAGAGGCAGTAGCTGAGGCAGACACGATAGTATTTGATAAGACAGGAACTCTAACAGAAGCAGTTCCAAAAGTTCACAAGGTTGTGCCTTTCAGCGATATCAATGAGGATGAGTGCCTCAGAATCGCAGCTTGTCTAGAGGAGCATTATCCTCACTCGATAGCAAACGCTGTCGTTAAGGAAGCTATGGTAAAGGGACTTGACCACGAGGAAAAGCACAGCAAGGTAGAGTACATAGTAGCTCACGGAATTGCAACTACGCTTGATGGACAGAAGGTTTGCATCGGAAGCCACCACTTCATATTTGAAGATGAGGGCTGCACAATAGACGAAGATAAGAAACAGGCCTTCGAAGATCTGCCAAACGAGTACTCACATCTATACCTAGCTATAGATAAGAAGCTCGTAGCGGTAATTTTGATAGACGATCCTATCAAGCCAGGCGTAGCAAAGGCAATCAAGCAGCTTAAGGCTCTCGGAATCAAGAATGCAGTTATGATGACTGGTGACAACGAGAGAACAGCAAAGAGTTATCGCGGCAAAGGTCGGAGTGGACAGCTACTATTCAGAAGTACTTCCAGAAGACAAGGCTAATTTCATCAAAGAAGAACGAAGCAAAGGCCACAAGGTAATCATGGTAGGAGACGGAGTTAACGACTCACCAGCGCTTTCAGAGGCAGATGCAGGAATCGCAATCAACAGCGGTGCAGCAATCGCAAGAGAGGTTGCTGACATCATGATTGGAAGCGACGAGCTCGACGAGCTAGTAAAACTCAGAGAGATAAGCATGAAGCTTATGAAGAGAATCAAGCTAAGCTATCGTCAGATTTTGGGCTTCAATTCCTTCCTAATCGGAATGGGAATGTTCGGTATGTTTACACCGACAACAACAGCCCTGCTTCACAACTCGTCGACACTTGCGATAAGTCTTCGCAATATGACAGACTTGCTCGAGAAAAAAATAGGGCTATAGGACAAAAAATAGCAATACAAAACACCTATGAACTAGCATCACAGCGATGCGCCTCATAGGTGTTTTTTCATAAAAATGTATGAATTTGTATAGCGCTAGCGCGCGTCATGCCCCGAGACGAAAATCGACTCTTAGAGCGGCTCAACAGTATCAGCAACTAGACGACAGTACTTCTTACCGTTCTCCTCGTAAACCTCAAATATGCCTGTCACAGAGGCGTTTGATTTTACCTCAGGGAATCCTTCCGGATAAGTATGACCAGGCCATACGAACTCTATACCTTGCTGGCAACATGCCTGAGCATCTGCAATTATAATCGCATAGTACTCAGTAACACCGCTTGGGTTTCCCTCCTGAGCAGCATAGACATTGAACTGACCTGACATTCTGATGCGCTTACCGATGAACTTATCAGGCTCTGTCATCATCAGAAAAACCTGAGAGTAGACGACATTAGCGTTCAAATTATTTAGGTCAACATCTATCTTATTGCCCTTGGTCTTAGACTTGCTCTTGCTAGATTTGCCTTTTCCAGCATCGCCTGCGACCTCTTTTTTATTTACTTCTTTCTTGCTTACTTCTTTCTTAGTATCACTCTTAGAATTCTCCTGCTTGTTCTTAGCATCAGAGATAATCTTGGTATCTCCGTTAGAATCCTTATCGCTTGCCTTTCCACACGCAGTTACGCCAAATGCGAGGGTGAGGCAGATGATGCATGCTAAAATCTTCTTCATATCCTTGCCTCTTTTCTCTATATTTTGCTAGCCTAGCTAGTCTTGGCTGTAATCTACCGCGCTAAGCCCTCCTTGCTGAAATCCTACCTATCAAAGTGAATACGCCAAAGAAGAACGCATCAACTGCGACGATGGTTGAGCCCACTGGAGTATTTCCGAGAATGGAAATAGCCATACCAAGGACTGCACATACGACTGATAGGATGGCAGAGCAGATGGTAACAGACTTGAAACTGTTATATACCCTCATGCTCGAGAGCGCAGGGAAAATTACGAGCGCCGAAATTAGCAGAGAACCAACTAGGTTCATAGCTAGAACAATTATAACAGCAATCATAACAGCAATCAAGAAATTGTAAAGCTTGACATTTGTGCCAGCAGACATCGCAAAGTTCTCATCAAAGGTAACTGCAAAGATCTTGTTATATAAAAAGATGAAAATCGCTACAACTATGATGGAAAGCACCACGCATAGCAGAACATCGCTGCTTTTAAGTGTCAAAATTGAAGTCGAACCAAAGAGGGTAACGCAAACATCGCCCGAGAGATTCGACGAGGTCGAAAAGATGTTTAAAAGCAGATAACCAAAGGCTAGGGAGCCGACGGAGATCATCGCGATGGTAGCATCACCTTTGATCTTTGTATTCTGTCCAGCCCTGAGAATCAAAATTGCAGATATCACAGTGATTGGAAGTATTATCAAAGTCTGATTTGTCACCTTGAGCACTCCAGCGATAGCCATAGCGCCAAAGGCAACATGTGAAAGCCCATCTCCTATGTAGGAAAAGCGCTTAAGCACTAGGGTTACACCTAGCAGGGAAGAACAGAGGGCAATCAGGATTCCGACAATAATCGCATATCTGACAAAGGGATATTCTAAATAATGCATGAAGTCGTTAAAAAGGCTAGTCATTAGATTGCCCCTCTCTTTCTAGGAATATTTGTCCAATAGGACTGTTAACATATTCCTCAGTAGTTCCGTAAAATATAGTGTGTCCGATGTGGAGAATATGGCTTGCGTACTTCACCGCAGCGTTCACATCGTGAGAAATCATAATAATGCTGATTCCTTCCTCGTTCAAAGACTTAATGGTCTGATACATGCCCGCTGTGACTCTAGGGTCAAGGCCAGAAACAGGCTCATCTAGGAGCAGGAGCTTTTGCGTAGCGCAAAGAGCTCTAGCGAGCAAAACGCGCTGCTGCTGTCCGCCCGAAAGCTCGCGGTAGCAGCGCTTTGATAGATCAGTTATCTCCATCTTCCTCATATTTTCCTCGGCTAAAAGCTTATCGGATTTAGAGTAGAATGGACGAAGTCCCATGCGCCCCTGACAGCCAGAGAGAACAATTTCCCTAACAGAAGCAGGAAAGTCGCGTTGAACGACAGTTTGCTGCGGCAGGTAGCCGATTTCGTTAGATTTCAGCCCATCACCCGTCTCGAGCTTTCCAGAGATAGTCGGAATAAGCCCTAGGATGCTCTTGATGAGCGTAGTCTTTCCAGAGCCGTTTTCTCCGACGATGCAAAGGTAGTCGCCTTTGTTCACCTCGAAGCTTAGATTTTCTAATATTATCTTGGAATCATATCCAACCGATAGATTTTGACAGATGATTTGAGCCATTTTTCCTCCTATAGATGCCTATTTGAGCGCCTCTTTTAGAACCTCGAGATTCTTTTCCATGATACCGAGGTAGGTAGCGCCGTCTTTGACATCCTTTGATGTAGTGGACTGCATTGAGTCCATAGTTAGTACCTTTTGATCTTTATTCTCAGTGTTGTCTACAACTGTATTAGCAATCTTGTGATTCTTACCTTCTATAGTAAGTACATTGCCTAGTCCGAGTTCGTCAATCTTCTTAGCTAGGAAGGTGACAGTCTCAAAGCTTGCTTCTGACTCAGCTGAGCAGCCAACGAAGGCAGCGTAGTAATCTAGACCGTAGTCGTTTACGAGATATCTGAATGGGAAGCGGTCACCGAATACCAAAGTCTTATTCTTTGCAGAAGCAACAGCATCAGCGTACTTCTTGTCGAGATCGTCTAGCTTCTTAGCATAGCTTTCGTAGTTAGCCTGGTAGGTCTTAGCATCGTCCTTATCAACCTCGGATAGAACATCAGCAATCTTCTTAGTGAAAATCTTTGCATTCTTGAGGGATAGCCAAACGTGCTCATCGTACTCGACTTCTTCCTCTTCCTTGCCGTCCTTAGCTTCCTCAGCATGCTCTTCTTCCTCTGGCTGCATGCCTTCCTTAACCTCTTCTTCCTTAGCCTTATCGCCCATTATGTCCATGAGGTTGATAACCTTAAGTTTCTTATTCTTAGCTTCCTTAAGAACATCTTCAACCCACTCGTCGGACTCGCCGCCAACATAGATGAAAACATCAGCCTCTGAAATCTTTGCGATATCAGCAGTAGATGGCTGGTAGCTGTGAAGGTCAACGCCCTTGTCTAAAAGCATGGTCACATCAGCCTTGTCAGCCTTGTCTCCTAAAATCTGCATAACCCAGTCGTACTCTGGGAAGATTGTAGTAACAATCTTAATCTTCTTATCTTTTGTATCTTCGCCGGATTTGGAAGTGCCACAGCCACTAAGCGCGAAAACAGCGAGTACTGCAACAAGCATTAAAGTGATAATTTTTTTCATTATTTCCTCCATCAAAAATAACAGTAAAACGTAATAAATTGCACATCAAAGCGTGCAATCAAGGCTTGATCAATTAAGTTTTAGCACTGATTAGTTACGGCAATTCCCGCAGATACCGTAGAAAACGGTACGCATGTTATCAAAAGCAAAGTTATGATCCGCAAGAAGGTGCTCCTCCAAGGAATCAAGTGCGTCACAGGTGATGTGGAAAAGCTCGCCACACTTCTCACACTTGCAGTGATAGTGGCGTCTGTTATGAGCATGCATGTGCTCGCCTACATAGACAAAGCAGGCAGGGCTAGATGCGTCAACTATGTACTTTTCGACAAGACCCTCGTCAACCATTCTCTCAAGCTGACGGTAGACAGTAGAGGTTCCAATGCTTTTGCCGAGAGCGCTAAAGTGCCCGCAGATTTCGGCAACCGTGGTGTGCTCGCCAGCGATTGTCTCAAGATAACTCTGAAGTTCCTTGCGCTGATTCGTATTGTATTGTCCTTTCGCTTTCATATGCAAATCTCCTTAAATTGAAAACCATTTTCATTTTATACCCATGCGGTAAGACCGTCAATATGAAATTCATTTTCAAATTGAAAAGACACGAAAAAAATTTTTGATAAAAATATATGTTTTTTTCAAACCGTAACATATGTTACCGAGTTTTGATGTAGGAGCACATATAATGGGCACATAAGGAAATCGTTTATAAATCTTTTGAGATATAGAAAAAGAGGAGAAAAAAATGGAAAACAAGATGTTTTTGTTATCAGTGTCAGGAGACAGCCGGCGGTAAGGGCTGTACAGTTCAGGGTGTCTGTGGAAAGACTGCAGAGGTTTCAGGGCTTCAGGACGTACTAATATATGCAACAAAGGGACTTTCAGCAGTAACAACAGCACTTCGTAAGGAAGGCAAGAAGATTGCAGCAGAAGTAGATCAGATGGTTACATTCAACCTATTTGTAACAATCACAAACGCTAACTTTGATGATAAGTACATCGAAGATAGAATCGCTTTGACTCTAAAGACAAAGCAGGAGCTACTTGCACAGCTAGACGACGCTTCAGTACTTCCACACGCAGCAAAGTGGTACACAGAGGATAGAGCTCAGTACGCAATCATGGCAACAGCAGCAGAGGTTGGTGTACTTGCAACAGAAAACGAGGACGTTCGTTCACTTAGAGAGCTTATCACATACGGACTAAAGGGACTTGCAGCATACAGCAAGCACGCAAACGCACTACTTGATTCAGATCCAGAGGTAGATGCATTCATGCAGGAAGCACTAGCAAAGACACTAGACGACACACTTTCAGCAGACGATCTAGTTGCTCTAACACTAGAGACAGGTAAGTACGGCGTTTCAGGCATGGCGCTACTAGACAGAGCAAACACAGGAGCATACGGAAACCCAGAAATCACAGAAGTACAGATTGGCGTTAGAAAGAACCCAGCTATCTTGATTTCAGGACACGACCTTCGCGACCTAGAGATGCTACTAGAGCAGACAAAGGGAACAGGCGTAGACGTTTACACACACTCAGAGATGCTACCAGCAAACTACTACCCAGCATTCAAGAAGTACGACAACCTAGTAGGTAACTACGGTAACGCTTGGTGGAAGCAGAAGGAAGAGTTCGAGAGCTTCAACGGACCTATCCTAATGACAACAAACTGCATCGTGCCACCTAAGGACAGCTACAAGGATAGACTATGGACAACAGGAGCAGCAGGCTTCCCAGGATGCAAGCACATCGACGGTAAGTACGGCGAAACAAAGGACTTCAGCGCAATCATCGAGCAGGCAAAGCAGTGCCCACCTCCAACAGAAATCGAGACAGGAAGCATTGTCGGCGGATTCGCACACGAGCAGGTATTTGCACTAGCAGACAAGGTAGTTGACGCAGTAAAGAGCGGCGCAATCAAGAAATTCGTAGTAATGGGCGGATGCGACGGAAGAATGAAGTCAAGAGACTACTACACAGAGTTCGCAAAGGCACTAGCACCAGACACAGTAATCCTAACAGCAGGCTGTGCAAAGTATAAGTACAACAAGCTAAACCTAGGAGACATCGGTGGAATTCCAAGAGTACTAGACGCAGGACAGTGCAACGACTCATACTCACTAGCACTAATCGCACTAAAGCTAAAGGAAGTATTCGGACTAGACGACATCAACGATCTTCCAATCATATACAACATCGCATGGTATGAGCAGAAGGCAGTAATCGTACTTCTAGCGCTCCTATACCTAGGCGTAAAGAATATCCACGTTGGTCCAACACTACCAGCATTCCTATCACCAAACGTGACAAAGGTTCTCGTAGACAACTTCGGAATCGCAGGAATCGGATCAGTAGAAGAAGACATGGAGCTATTCTTCGGCTAAAGCCTACAGGATGACAAATCACATATATATCAAAAGAGGAGTAATGCATCAAGCGTGCCTCTTGTTTGTAAAAAGTAAAGAAGGTTCCCCAGATTTATATATGCACAATTAATTTAAATTGTTTTGATTTTATGTAATGCAATTCTAAGCTATGGGTCAAACTTCATTACTAGTTTACTATATCATTACCTACGAACCAAGACATTTTATCCAATCATATAATTCCTACGTGGATAAAGATACTTATTTTTATCATAATCAGAAGAAACATAGAAATATCTATATTTTATTTTCTTCATTAACACCAAAGAAAACATAGAGGAATAAGCAATTACAGATGTTCCAGGTTTGTAACTGGACGAATTATCCGCACTATAGCTAATAGTAACATCATATAAGAAATTAATTATATTCTTGGTGGAATAGATTTAATTTAAATGTGTATGTATCTACTTTATCAACTTTTGTTTTACAATCCATACTTAACAACAAAAGAATAAAAAATGCTTGCTCAATAATAGTTATTGCATCACCAGAATCATTAAAACATTTTATTAGTTATACGCTGTATTATTTTGTCGCATACGTAACAAACGTACTCCAAGGTGAAGATCTGAACATTATATTTTAAGACTCATTCCTCTTATTCACAATATAGCTGTAGTGAATTTTAGATCTTTGCAAAATGAACAAACATAACTCTAATTTATCCGAATTTGATCGTACAACCAAATATATCATCAAAATATTTTGAATCATAGAGTCTAGTTAATGAATCTATGTTATCCTTTCATTTCATGAACAATCTTGTTTCTAAAATTGATAAATTCCTGACTTTGTTTAAATTCGTTTTTCCTTCAAAGTCAATTGGTCTAAGTATGCTTAAATAAAATCTCTAACATTTTATTTTATCAATTTTAGCAAATCGTTGAGGAGTTACAGGCGAAGTTGTATCGAAATGACAGTTTTCAATTATGTGTAAATACATAGCTCAATTCTGTTGATATACCGCGGTTGCAGCAACCATTCCAGAAAATGCTTTTCATTATAGCTAGAATCAGCTATTTCATTTAATAAATCGAGGTTCTCAGGTAAGGATATTTGTACAATTGTTCAGTTCATTATTTTGAAAGTATTTTATCCATTATTTAACCTCGTTTCAAATGCGCTGTATTGAGTTGGATTGATTTACCTGTTGTATGTATTTGTTTGTATAGGAAAAATATTTATCAATGTATTTATATCGTAATATGTCGTGCAGGGAACAATATTTTATAATTAATTTGTGAAATCAAACGATTAATCAAATGGAAATATATATTTGTAGAGATAGATACAAGTTACAAAAAATATAAAGGAAAATAATTAAATAAATGTTATACATTTACAAGATATTATATATTGAAACACTAAGGAACAAAACAGGAAACAAAAAGCAAAAATAAAGCTTATTAGGAGGAATAAATGGATAGCAATAAGAGACCAGAAAACATGGAGAGAATCACAAGCACGGCACTAGCAGAAGCCTTCATCGAAGAGCAACTAAAAGCCCTACGAGAGCAGATTGGAGACAGAAAAGTGCTCCTTGCACTCTCAGGCGGAGTAGACTCATCAGTAGTAGCAGCACTCCTCATCAAAGCCGTAGGAAAGCAGCTGGTGTGCGTACACGTAAATCACGGACTCCTCAGAAAAGGAGAACCAGAACAGGTAGTGCAGGTGTTCCGCGATGAAATGGATGCAAACCTTGTATACGTAGACGCAACAGACAGATTCTTAGATAAACTCGCAGGCGTCGAAGAGCCAGAAGAAAAGAGAAAGATCATCGGAGGCGAGTTCATCCGCGTATTCGAAGAAGAAGCACGCAAGCTCTCCGGAATCGACTTCCTAGCACAGGGCACAATCTATCCAGACATACTCGAAAGTGGAAACGTCAAAGCCCACCACAACGTAGGCGGACTCCCAGAAGACCTCCAGTTCGAACTCGTAGAGCCAATCAAGCTCCTATTCAAAGACGAAGTAAGAGTAGTCGGAAGAGCACTCGGTCTCCCATCAGCCATGGTAGATAGACAGCCGTTCCCAGGGCCAGGCCTAGGCGTACGCTGCACAGGCGCAATCACCAGAGATAGACTCGAAGCCGTAAGAGAATCCGATGCCATCCTCAGAGAAGAATTCGCAAAGAACGGACTCGAAGGCAAAGTATGGCAGTACTTCACAGTCGTGCCAGACTTCAAATCAACAGGCATCAAAGAAGGATCAAGAAGCTTTGAGTGGCCAGTAATCATCAGAGCCGTAAACACAGTAGATGCAATGACAGCAACAGTAGAGAATATCCCATTCGAACTGATGCAGCATATCGTAGAAAGAATCACAAGCGAAGTCAAAGGCGTAAACCGCGTCCTCTATGACTTCACCCCAAAACCAACCGGAACAATTGAGTGGGAGTAGTTTGAGCGATTTAGCGCTCGAACTACGACTACCCAGCGAGACTGAGCGCTGCTCTGCAGTGCGGTGGTCGAGCTGTTGGTAGCCCCTCAGCAAGGGTCAGGAGACGAAAGCTAGCGTGAGACGCGAAGCTTAAGTCCCTGAGCTACTACGAGTGGGAGTTTATGTTTCGGGAAATGGCTTGCTTTGTGATTTAATGACAAGTTATAAACCCGAGCAACACATTAACATAGAGGTGTGTAGTTCGGGTTTATTTTATTAAGTTGTGGACGAGTGCTCGAACGAAGGTTTGGCAGTAGAATAGCCCTCAGCAAGGGTCATAGAGATGAGAACGAGAGAAAACTACGCAGTGAAGACAAGCCTTTAAGAAATCTTAACTGTGGTAGTACCTCCGCAACAGTCAGGGAGACGAAAGCAAGTTGAGAACGACGCTCAGAGTCCCTGGAGTGACTGCGCATTAGAGCGCGAGTTAGAGTCCTTGAGCTACTGCTGAGTGGGAGT